>Ga0181525_10000010_pt1 | contig 170263 bp, 167 predicted proteins | sample PEATcosm2014_Bin_48_FD_121100 | JGI IMG/M metagenome (GOLD analysis project Ga0181525, IMG submission 121100) | Peatland microbial communities from MTU Mesocosm Facility, Houghton, MI, USA - PEATcosm2014_Bin06_10_metaG | ecosystem: Environmental > Terrestrial > Soil > Wetlands > Peat | place...
GCCAGGATCTCCAGTCGGGCAGCACGCTGAGCAGCCTGGCGTCGCAGGCCGGCGTCTCAAACAGTGATCTGATCAGCAGTATCACGAAGGATCTCGCGGCCAACGCGCCGCAGGGCGCGCCGGCGCTGTCGCGCACGCAACTCACGCAGATGGCGACGAGCATCGCTACTGGCAGCGCCCCGAGCGGAACGGCGTGGAGTTCGGACTCGACGTCGTCATCCCCGAGTGGGTCTGGCGTGAGCGCGCAGAGCAATTTGTCGTCGCTCGCGAGCGTGCTGGGGACTGATCCGACCACGCTTTTGGAGCAGCTCACCGCCGGGCAGGATCTCAGCTCGGTGCTGTCAGGCAGCGGCGAAACCGGGTATGGAACGTCGGTCGCCGACTCGGTCAACGGCGGGGTCGCATTCGACGAATACGTATAGGTCCTGAATACCGTGAGCCCTCCCTCAACCGATCAACAACACCGGATAGACCCGGTCCAACGGCCGGGACTGCCACGCGACCAGGTCGGGGAGGACGGCGTCGGTGATCTTCGAGATCGTCTCCCGGGAGACCTCGGTCCCGTAGATCTCGTGCAGATGGGCTTGGATCTCCCCGGTTGTCAATCCCTTCGCGTAAAGGCTGATCACGTTCGCTCCGAGGCCCTCGAGGCGTCTCACGTGCTTCGGCACCGTGACCGGCTCGAACGTGCCCTGCCGGTCGCGCGGCATCCGCACAACTCAACCGGCCCGACGTCAGTCGACACCGTCTTCGGGTAGCCGCCATTGCGGCTGTTCCCGCTGCCGCGTCCCGACGGCTCGTAGGGCTCATAGCCGAGGTGGTCGGCCAGCTCGACGTCCAGTCCGGCCTGCAGGACCTCCTTCACCATCGAGGTCAACAGGCCTTCGTCACCCGTGAGCGCGACGCCTTCGTCGCGCGCTCGCGAGACCAGCTGCTGCGCCCACTCACGCATCGAGGACTGGCCCGCGGGCGCCGCGGGCAGCAGCTCCTCATCAACAGGAACGTTCTTCGGATCCAACGGCATGATCATCCTCTCTGGCCCGCGGACGGGGCCTAGGTCAGATCACGCCAAATACACAAAGTCCCGGACAGTCCCTCCGAAGGAGCGTGCGGCAGCTTCGAACATCGGCAGCGTCCGCTCACCGGCAGCGGGCGCTCACCGGCATAACAATCTGATCGCTTGTTGCTCCGTTCGCTCGTGAGGACGCGAAAACCCGCTGGACCGCTCAGTTCACGCGACGGGCACCGGCCCGTCCGGACGCAGCAGGCCCTGCTCCTTCAACTCATCCCAGACAGTGGTGGGCACACCCGACCGGTAGAGGTCGACATTGCGCTCGATCTGTTCCGGCGAGCGCGCACCGACGCAAACGCTGACCACGGCAGGATGCGCCAGGGGAAACGCCAACGCGGCTGCGGGTAGCGAGGTGCCGTGGCGCTCGCAGGTCTCCGCCATGTGTCTCGCGCTCAACACGAGAGCCTCCGGGGCGTCGTCGTAGTTGTACTTCGCATCGTCCGCGGGGCGGCTGCGTGCAAGCAGCCCGCTGTTGAACACGCCGGCAGCGACGATCCCGATACCGCGTTGCTCGCAGACGGGTAACAGGTCCTCGAGCGCCGACTGCTCGAGCAGCGTGTAGCGGCCCGCGAGCATGAGTACGTCCATGTCGGTGTGGCGCGCGAAGTCAGCCAGCATCGCGGTCTGGTTCATGCCTGCACCGATCGCGGAAACGACCCCCTGGGCGCGCAGCTCCTCGAGCGCCGGGTATGCGGTGTCGAGGACCTCGCGTCGATGCTCGTCAGGGTCGTGGAGATACACGATGTCAACAGCGTCCAGGCCGAGTCGACGAAGGCTCTCCTCCAGCGACCGCAGCACCCCGTCGCGACTGAAGTCCCAGACGCGCCGGTGGGTGGCCGGCACGTCGAAGCCTCCATCGTCGAGTGGCCCTGCGGGACTCAGCGGCTCCAGCAACCGGCCGACCTTCGTCGACAGAACGTAGTCGCTGCGGGGACGCCCGGCGACGGCCGCGCCGAGGCGACGTTCTGACAGTCCGAGCCCGTAGTGAGGCGCGGTGTCGAAATAGCGGATGCCCTGCGCCCACGCAGCCTCGATCGTCGCGTGAGCCTGCTCATCGGTGATCGCGCGGTACAGGTTGCCGAGCTGCGCGCAGCCCAGCGACAGCTCGGTCACTCGGAGCGGACGGCCCGCGATCGGCCTGCTGGCGAGAGGCTCATGACGTTCCCCGGTTACCGCAGCCGGGTCCGAAGCGAAGCGGCTCATCCAACGTAGACCGGGTGCAGGCGCTCCGCTGCGGCGCCGAGGTGGTCGGGTCCGGCCACAACGAAGGGCGCCATCTCCCGCTGCCAGCAGCGGTTGACCGGGTGTCGCGCAAGGGCACTGGTCGCGCGCTCGAAATCCTCGCGGTCGACTTCGAGGAGGAGTTCGAGACCGTCGCAAAACATCCGCCGGCGCGAGATGCCGACCTCGCGTTGCGCCGCCACGAGCTTCGGCGACACCTCCGAACGAGGCTTCTCCATCGCCGGCTTCAGCCGGATATGCAGCCCGACGAGCTCGGTCATGACTCCGCCTCCTCCGCGCGGCCGCTTCGTGATTTCGTCTCGACACAGCGGACTCCACTGAAACGAAAGATGGGGTCTATCGTCCTCCGCAGAGCTCCGCCGCTCCAAGCGAACCCTAGTGTATCTCGCTGCCGGCCGACCCGATGGAGTCTAGAAGATCGGGGCGATTTGCCTCAGGGCGCGCTGCATCGTCGGACGCCGTGCCCTCACGAAGTCGCCTGACGTCAGAGCATTGCCGTCGTTCGACCGGTTCGAGTGAGACCTGCTCGGCTTGGTGTGTGCCCGGTTCGATCGCCGAGGTGGCCCCAGGGTCTGGGTCGTCTTGAACGTTGACAGCCGACGATACGGCGATCGCCCGGCCGATCGGGGCTTCGCACATCGTGTGGTTGCTGTGCGAAACGGCATCGACGCGGTGGTCCTCGTACAGGAAGCCTGCCTCCCGAACCGGCTCAGCGACTGACCTGCCCACCATCACGGCTGCGTTGGCGTATGTGAGTCGCGCTGTCCAGACCAGGCCCACGAGGACCGGACCGTCCAGGGCAAACCAGGCGATCGGTACCTACTACGGCCCACCGTTCGAAGCGCGGACGCCGTTGCCGCCCGTCCGGCGGCCGGATTCGGCGGTGTCGAGCGTCTGACCTCTGGCGAGCTGCTGCAGCCAGCGCTCGCCGTCGGCCAAATGAATCAGATCGGCAGCGCTGGCCTCTTCGGCGTCACCGGCACGCAGCGCGGCCAGGATGTCGCGGTGGCGCTGCTTGGTGATCTCGATTGCATCCTGCTCGGTGATCGTGCGCCACAGACGTGCCCTTATCATGCCGCCCGACAAGTTCTGGATCAGAGAGGCCAGCGTCGCGTTCCCTGCCGCCCCGACGATGATGCGATGAAACTCGGAGTCGGCGTCGACGAACTCTTGATTGGCGTCGGCTTCGTCCATCGCCTTGAGACAGGCGTCGAGCGCGACGAAGTCCTCCTCCGTTAGGCGCGTGGCGGCCAGTCCGGTCGCGACAGGCTCGAGAATCCGACGAACCTGGTGCACCTCCAGCAGCGTCTGGCCCTCGAGCAGATCCCCGACGAAGCTCATGCCGGTCAGCAACACGTCGGCATCCAGGCTGGTCACGTAGGTTCCATCGCCCACGCGCGTGTCGAGCACGCCGACAAGTGACAGGGCTCGCACAGCCTCGCGCAGCGAGTTCCGTGAGAGACCGAGGCGCGCCGCGAGATCCTGCTCGCGCGGCAGCTTCGTGCCGGCGGTGAACTCGCCCGAAATGATCATGTCCTTGATCTTCGTCATCGCCTGATCTGTCAGCGGTACAGCCATCTCTCCTCCAGTCTGCGCCGACCTTCACGACGGCCCGAAAGCCGAGGTCAGACGATACAACGGCGCTGGCGTTTCCACCTCGCAGTCGGTGGGGGTCGTCCTGCGACTCGCGTACCGGCGTGCTGGCAACCGGAACGCCGACCTTCGCTGCCAGCGAGATGAAGACGGTCGTCGGCAGCTCGTCGGCCCGGATTAGAACCCACAAACATCGGGTCGAACTAGCCGTAACGGACCCCCGCGGCCAGCACCTTGTGGGTTCTCGGTTGACATACATGGGGTCATTGCTGTAGAAGACCTACGGCAGGAAAGTGCGGAGGTTGCCGCGAAAAGCCATTGAGGGGAGAGTAAATGCGAGTTCGTAACCGGTTGCGCCGGATGAGTGGCGTTGCCGCCGCCATCGCAGTCGCCGCCGTTGTTTCAGTGCCGGCCACAGCCTCGGCGGCGGCGCCGATCAAGATCGGCGTCGATCTGACGTACAACAACACCGCCTTCTGGACCGCGTACATCAGCTATGAGCAGCAATACGCGAAGCAGTACCACGTCAAGCTGATCGGCCCGCTCCTCGCGCAGGCGAACGCCAGCCTGCAGAACACACAGATCGAGGATCTTGTGAACGAGGGTGCGAAGGCCGTCATTATCAACCCCGAGACCGCGACAAGCCTGGTGCCGGCGATCAACTACGCCGCCAAGCACCACGTGCAGCTGATCTCGGTCGACACGATTGTCGGCAAGGGCCACGTCTATGCGGTGGTCCGCGCGTCCAACCTCATCTACGGTGAGGACGCGTGCGCCTACTTCGCGACGAACATCAAGTCGGGCTATGTGATCGACCTGGAGGGCGACCTCACCTCGTCCAACGGTGCCGATCGCACTAACGGCTTCAACCAGTGCATGCAGGAGAACGCCCCGAACATCACGGTCCTGTCGGATCCGACCGTGTGGGTTGCCGCAACGGCGACGAGCGACACGCAGACGGCGCTCAACGCCTACGGCTCGAACCTCAAGGGGATCTACGACCAGTACAGCGGGCCCGACCCGGCCGCGGTAGCGGCTGTTGCCGCCAAGGGCCTCACCGGCAAGGTGGACATCATCGGCGACGACGGTGTCGCGTATGAGATGTGCTACATCAACAACGGCCTGATGGCGGGCGCGCAAGCACAGCCCGCCAACCTCTACGCCCAGGGCGCGATCGCGTACGCCGTGGACGCGGCCAAGGGCGTCAAGCTCAAGGTCGGAGAAAAGGCCATCGGGGCTCCGACGCTCCAGGACGTGAGTTTCCTGGGCGACACCAACATCGCTGACCCGATCGTAGGGCCGCTCGTCACGAAGACGGCTGAGACGTTCAACGTCAAGTCAATCGCTGGCGCGCCGGGCAAGTTCACGAGCATCGCCGTCACGAACCCCGCACTGTGGGGCAACGTCTACGGTACGGCGCACGGTGGCGACTGCGCCGGCGTTACGAACCCGCCTGGTAGCGGAGTTAGCACCCTGACAAACCCGTAGCACGGAGAACGACGAGTCTAGGGTCCTCCCTGTCAGTCAAATGGCAGGGAGGGCTCTACCTCGCCCCGTTTAGTGTGTATGCGCAGCTCGTTCAGCGCGTTTCGTTGACGGTTGCGGCAAACCCCATGAACTTCCAACGCGCACTGAGATGAGCGGAGACCAGCCAGTAATTGAAGCGATCGGCGTCAGCAAGCGATTCGCGAGCACGCAGGCGCTGCTGAACGTCGATACAGCGCTTCGTGCAGGCCGCTGCCTCGGCCTAGTCGGTCGCAACGGTGCCGGCAAATCGACGCTTGTGTCGATCCTCTCCGGACTGCGCGCTCCCGATACTGGTGAGGTTCGCTTCGACGGCGAGCCGGCTCCGCCGCTCGCCGACCTCGGCGCTTGGCGGCAACGCATCTCCACTGTCTTCCAGCACTCGATGGTGGTTCCTCAGCTGACCGTCGCCGAGAACATCTTCCTCGGGGAACGGCCAGGTGGGCGAGGTTTTGTCAACTGGCGCTCGATGCGCGCACAAACGCGCCGCGTTTTGCGCGAGTGGGACTTCGACGTCGACCCCGATGTGGAGTGCGGCGCACTCACTGTCGAGCAGCGCCAGATCGTCGAGATTGCCGGCGCGCTTGTCCGAGGCACGCGCATCCTCCTGCTCGACGAGCCGACCGCGGCGCTCGAACGTGACGGCGTACGCCGGCTTTTCGACCGAGTACGTAGCCTCGTGGCCGGCGGTGTTGCGGTCCTCTACATCTCGCACCATCTCGAGGAAGTGTTCGAGATCTGCCAAGACGTCGTCGTGCTGCGTGACGGCGAGGTGGTATTGGCCGCGCCGACCCCGACGCTCACCAACGATCAACTCGTCAGCGCGATGGTCGGGGACATCGAAGCGCCGATCGCAAGGCGGGCTGCGTCTCCTGCTGCCCGGCGCAACCGCAACGCGCTCTCCGAGGAGCTACTCGTGGTGAGCGACATCGTGGCAAAGTCGACGCGCGGCTCGCTCCTCGGTGCCTCCCTGACCGTGCACGCTGGCGAGCGCGTCGGTCTCACGGGACTGCTGGGAGCCGGCGTGGCAACGCTCGGGCGGGTGGTCGTGGGGGCGCACGAATACCAGTCCGGCTCGGTCCGCTTCGCTGGGAAGCTGCTGCCGCCCGGACGGCCGGATTCGGGGCTCGCGGCCGGGATCGGCTACATCCCGGAGGACCGCTGGCTCGAGGGCTTCGTCGGCCTGCTCGGTATCTCCGAGAACATGACGATGAGTATCGCGCCGCGTCTGTCGGGACGGTTGGGGTTTCTCACCCCATCCAAACGGACGGCCGCGGCCCGGCCGCTCGCCAAAGAGCTTTCACTCGTGTCGCGCGGCCTGAATCAGGCGGTCGATGAGCTATCGGGCGGCAACCAGCAGAAGGTCACGGTTGCCCGCGCACTCGCGAGCGAGCCGAAACTGATCGTTGCGATCACGCCCACGCGCGGCGTGGACGTCGCGTCGAAGGCGCTGCTGCTAGGGGCGCTCGTCGAGATCACCCGCTCGACCGGCGCGAGCCTGCTGCTTGCTAGCGATGAGTTTGACGACCTACAAATCTGCGATCGCGTGATCGTGCTCGTGCGCGGCCAGGTGTTCACCGAGTTCACCGAGCCGCCGTACGAGGACGAGGAGCTGATCGCAGCGACCGAGGGCCTCGTGCCCGTTGGGAGCAAATAAATGACCGAAGTCCGCGAGCCGGAGACGGCGACCACCAGCAAGCTCATCCTGTCTGAGCAGCGAAGTCGCCGTGTGGCCGCGGTAGCGTTCGTGCGTGGTGCGGCACTTCTGCCGGTGATTGGTGTGCTCCTGATCATCGGCTCGGCCGCCAGCCCGGTCTTCTTCTCAGTCGGGAACCTGGCCGGCGTCGGCCAGCAGGCCTCGGCGCTCGGAATGGTCGTCATCGGCGAGTCCCTGATCATCATGATCGGCGGCATGGATCTGTCGCTGGAGTCGACCTTCGGCCTCGCGCCGATGGTCTCGGCGTGGCTGATGGTGCCGGTCGCGGCCTTCGGCGCCGGCACGCTGTGGGGCTGGATCCCGGGGATCCTCGTGCTGCTCGCCGTCGGCGCCGCCGCCGGCCTCATCAACGGCGTGGCGATCGTCAAGTTCCGCCTTAACGGCTTCATCTGGACGCTCGCGATGACGATCATCCTCTATGGCGTTATGACCGGCATCACGACCGGCCAGACGCTGCCCGACGAGCCGGCAGCGTGGAGCTACCTCGGCTCGGCATACTGGGGTCAGATCCCGGTGTCGCTGGTCTTCACCGTACTGGTGTTCATCGCCGTCGGGCTGTTCCTGCGCTACCACCGGTGGGGGCGCGACATCTATGCGGTGGGCGGTAACCGCGATGCCGCACGCGCCGCAGGTGTTCGCGTCGACCGGATCCGCATCGGCGTGTACGTCGCCGGTGGCGTGCTCGCCGCGATCGGTGGCCTGATGGAGGCCGGTCGCGTATTGGCGGTGGCAAGCACGCAGGGCTACGGAGAGGGAATCATCTTCAACGTCTTCGCGGCCTCCGTCATCGGCGGCGTGAGTTTGAAGGGCGGGCGAGGCGGCATGCTGGGCGCCGGCCTGGGCGTCATTCTCCTGGCCCTCGTGCAGAACGTCCTCGACCTCGGCAACGTCAACAACTACTGGATCGACGCGATTGACGGGGCCGTGATCCTGTTCGCTTTGATCATGGCGCGCGTCATCGGCGGTGAGGCGGCCGCCGACTGAGGATTCGCGGACGCGGACGAGCCTCGTCTGGCGTCCGGCAGCGCGCCTGATCACGGCTGTTCGCGACTACAAACTGCTCGCGCACCGCGTCAGGCCGATGCTGCGCATCGTCGTGCCCGCCACGGAGTACACGCTGCCTCCCTCCGCCGCTATTTCACGCACTTTCGTCCGGTTGCCGGCGTGCGCTGCGTTGTAAAGCTCGTGTAGCAGCATGACATCCGTGCGGGCATTGCTCAGCGCCTTCGCGTATGCCCGCTCCTTGGTCGCGGGGGCCTCGAGTGCGCTCAGCTGCTTGAGCTGCTTTTCGTAGATCGGCAGCTGGTCGGTGACGTCAAGAGCAAGTTTCCGTAATGTGCCGCCGATTGCCGGGACCATCGCGAGCGAATGGCTCGTCCTCGCGCAGATCGCATTGGCGGTGCTGGCGAATGGGCGCTTCGGGCTACTGCTCGCACCGCATCCGGCAAGCAGTAGTACGACCAAGGCGGTGGTTGCTGCGGATCGAGCCGGCGACACGTAGTCCACTGGCGCCGCCGAGCGGTCCGCGCCTCGCGCAGCACCCCGTTTGACCGTGAGCGGGCGCGTAGCGCGCCAGCGGATCCTCGCGCTCATAACGTACCCGGGAGGTCGGCGAACCCATAGACGCGCCGCGCAGTACCTCTAAGGGGCCGGCCCGCTCCGTCGGCGACCCCCCGGATCCGATCGGAGTCCCCGCTGACAATCGAAAAAGGCCAGTCGCTGCCGCACATCAGCCGGTCACGGCCGACGCACCCGGTCGCCGTCTCGACGGATGGGCAATGCTCGCTGGTCGCCAGTCTCACAGGCGCACGTGGTTGTCGACCGCATCGCCAACCAAGGTCAGACAGCTCCGACAGGCTCAAGATCGAGTCCGGGATCGTTCCAGGCTGGCCCGCTCGGGAACTCGTAGCGATCAAGGGACTCCGGACGCATCTCGATACTGTAGCCCGGAACCACCGGCGCGAGGTAGTGCGCGTCGCGAACCACCGCCGGGTGGAGAAAGTGCTCGTGGAGGTGGTCAACCCACTCGACGACGCGGTTCTCGAGTGAGCCGGTGACCGCGATGAAGTCGAACATCGCGAGGTGTTGGACGTACTCGCACAGTCCCACCCCGCCGGCGTGCGGACAAACCGGGACTCCGAACTTTGCTGCGAGCAGGATGATCGCGACGGCCTCGTTAACACCGCCAACGCGACACGCATCGAGCTGGCAGACGTCGATCGCCTCCGCTTGGAAAAGCTGTTTGAAGACGACACGATTCTGGACATGCTCGCCGGTCGCCACGAGAATCGGTGCGACCTCGCGGCGGATGCGCGCGTGCCCGAGCACGTCGTCCGGGCTAGTCGGCTCCTCGATCCACCACGGGTTGTACTCACCCAACACGCGCATCGCGGCGATCGCCTCGTCAACCCCCCAGGACTGGTTGGCGTCCATCATCAGGACACCGCTCGGCCCGAGCGCCCTTCGGATCAGCGCCGCGCGCCTCGCGTCGGAGGCGGTGTCAAGGCCGACCTTCATCTTCACGTGCGTGAACCCGGCCTCAGCGGCTTCTCCGACCAGGCGAACGATCTTGTCGTCGGCGTATCCAAGCCAGCCGGCCGAGGTGGTGTAGGCCGGATAACCGGACTCCAGCATCTCCTCGAGCCGCTCCTCGCGCCCGCTGCGCATCGAGCGCAACAGCGTTACTGCCTCCTCCCGCGACAGCGCGTCCTCGATGTAGCGGAAATCGATTGCGCTAACGAGCTCCTCCGGCTCCAGGTCCACGAGCAAGCGGAACAACGGCTTGCCCTCGCTCTTCGCCCACAGATCCCAGACGGCATTGACGACGGCGCCGGTAGCGAGATGGATGATCCCCTTCTCCGGGCCGAGCCAGCGCAGCTGATCCTCCGACGCCAGGCTTCGCCAGAAACCGCACATGTCGGACGTAATGTCGTCGAGCTTGCGGCCGACGACGAGGTGCTCCAGGGCGCGCACTGCCGCGACGACGACCTCCGTGCCACGGCCGTTCGTGAACGTTAGCCCGCAGCCCTCGGCGCCGTCGGGCGAATCAGTGCGAAGGACGACGTACGCGCACGAGTAGTCAGGGCTTCGATGCATCGCGTCCGAACCGTCAAGTTCAAGCGACGTCGGAAAACGAATGTCTCGCACGTCGAGCGAAACGATCCTCATGAAATGGTCCTGGGTCCGTGAGAGCGGGGACGCCGCATCACGCCTTCTAGAAGGAAGCGATAGCCCGCGTCACGAGCAGGAGGAGGCTCGCACCTTCCGTCGTGATCCAGGGCGACGATGCGAACGAGGTCGAGCACGTTCGTCACGAGCGACAGCGCGATCGCTCCGGTGAACGCTCCGAGCATGGTGCCGCAGACTCCCTCACTTTGGGCCAAAAGGTACAGCAATCACCCGATGTTTAGCAAACGGCACCCCATGGACGGTGATAATAGCTTGCCTGGCTGGCGCCTTCAACCCGATGTTTGAGCCTGGTTGTGGTCTGCGGCGCCAGCCGCGTCAGACTGCTGCGGAGAGTGCGCCAGTCGCCTGCGCCTTGCGGGCGGTGACCCGTGTCGGCGAGGGGTGAGGCGTCGGCTCGAGACGTTCAAGCTCCCAACGCCCGCGCTGTGGGGGTAGGCTCGCCGATGTCGCCGGCCTGTATCTGAAACCGTTCGCCAGCGGCGTTGTGGCGCCCCGGCAGGCGTGCGCGTTGCGAGCGCGGTGTATCAGCTCACCCGGGCCAAGAACGTCTGCGTGCGCGAAGGTTGAAGCGGCACCCGGTCTTGAGCGAAGGAGATGGCACGACGGTCGAACCGGCGCGCTGCGCTTTGGGATCGAGCGCGGCACATGGTGCCTGGGCCGCTGTTGGGCGTTGCTGCCCGCATTATTCGCGCAGGGAGCCATGAGTGTCGCGTGGCGATGGACCTGAGCGACTGGCGGTGTCCGCGCGCCGAGCCACGACGATCTTCCGGGTCTGCGCAACGTCTTACCTGTTCGCGTTACGGCATCCGCATGGCACCGGTCGCTTCTCGGTGCCCTCAGACTCTCCAGCCTGGCGACCTCGGCGTTGTCGATCGGGATCCCGTTCGGCTGGCGGTCGAAGCCGGCTGACGTCCGACCGGCGGAGGCGCGAGATCGCCGGGGCGTTTGACGCCCCGCGTGGTGCGTCTGCTAAAGCTTCGTCCATGTCCGGTCAACCAGCGGAACTCGACGCGGCCGTGAGCACACCGCAGCTCTCGGACGCCCTTGACGTCGCCGGACGGCGCGACCAGGTGATGGACGGCGCGATCGTGCCGCTCGTGATCGGGACCCGGGTTCTCGGGCGCGCGGCGACGGTTCAGTTCGCTCCCGTCGAACACGACACCGACGAGCCTTACGACGCGGCGATGTCGTTCATCGACGAGCTCGAGCCTGGAGCGATCGCCGTGATCGCGTCCGGCGGCGCGACGGGGACGGCCTTCTGGGGCGAGCTCTTCTCGGCCGCGGCGATCGGTCGCGGAGCAGTGGCGGTCGTCTGCGACGGATACGTGCGAGACGCACCGAAGGTTCGTGCGCTCGGCTTTCCAGTGTTTGCTCGCGGCACCCGGCCGGTCGACTTTCGCGCACGGATGGAGATCACGGCGACGAATAAACCGGTCGAGTGCGGTGGCGTCCGTGTGAATCCCGGCGATCTCCTGCTGGCCGACGACGACGGGATCGTGGTGGTGCCTGGCGACGCTGAGACGGACGCGTTGACACGCGCAAACGAGCGCGCGCAGCGCGAGAGCACCGTCCTCGAAGAACTCCAGGGCGGCGCGACACTGCACTCTGTCTGGGCGCGCCACCGCGTACTGTGAGGACGAGTGCGAGCGAGCGCAGACACCACCGCTCCATACGTTCGCCTCACCGAGGCTGACAACGTCGTTGTCCTGACCCGGGCCGTCGAGCCAGGCGAGGCGTTGGCCGGCATCGACGGGGAGCTGTGGACGATGCGCACGCGGTTGACGGTTGGGAACAAGCTCGCGGCAGTTCCGATCGCGGCCGGCGCCCCGGTCCTCAAGGTCGGTGTTCCGATCGGAACGGCAACCGACGCCATTGCGCCGGGAGCGCATGTGCATACCCACAACCTGCAGAGCGACCACATTCCGATCGACAGCGTCGAGGAGGCATCGAATGGGCACCGCTCCGCGCACTGATTGGCTCGCCTACCCGCGCAACGACGGGCGCAAGGGGATCCGCAATGTGGTGGCTGTGGCGTACCTGGTCGAGTGCGCCCATCACGTCGCACGCGAGATCGCGGCGCCCTATGGCGAGAACGGCGTACACGTGATCGGCTTCCCCGGCTGCTACCCCAACGACTACGCCTCTCGCATGTTGACGAGCCTGTGCACGCACCCGAACGTCGGCGCCGTGCTGCTCGTATCGCTCGGCTGCGAGTCGTTCCCCCGCCACGACCTGCACGAAGCCGTCGGTTCGAGCGGCCGCCCCGTCGAGACTCTCGTGATCCAGGAGCGCGGCGGTACGCGGAGCACCGTGGCCGCCGGGCGCGCTTTCGTGGAGGCTCAGATTACGGAGCTTGCTCGCGCCGAACGCGTGCCGATGTCGATCAACGAGTTGGTCGTCGGCACGGTCTGTGGCGGCAGCGACGGCACGAGCGGCTTGACCGCTAACCCCGCGGTCGGCCGCGCGTTCGACACGCTGGTGGCGGCGGGTGCAACGTGTGTCTTCGAGGAGACCCTGGAAATGGTCGGACTCGCGGAGCATCTCGCGCAGCGAGCCGTGACTCCAGAGCTCGGCGATGCACTGCGCGAGTCAGTGGCAAAGGCTGAGCGGTACAGCATCGCCATGGGCTACCCGAGTTTTGCCGCGGGGAACGCCACCGGTGGCCTCACGACGATCGAGGAGAAGTCGCTCGGCGCCTACAGCAAGAGCGGTCAGGGGCTCGTGCAGGGTCTGGTCAAGCCCGGAGATGTCCCGGAGCGCAGCGGACTGTTCCTGCTTGACGTCGTGCCGGACGGTGACGCGCGATGGGGCTTTCCAAACATCAACGACAGCGTCGAGATTGTCGAGCTGATCAGCTGCGGCTCTCACGTGATCCTCTTTACGACCGGCCGCGGATCGGTCGTTGGGTCGGCGATTTCGCCGGTCGTCAAGGTCTGCGCGAACCCGGAGACCTACAGCCAAATGACTGAGGACATGGACGTCGACGCGGGCCGGATCCTGACGACGGTCGCGACGCTTGACGACGTGGCCTCGGAGATCTGTGCGCTCGTGACCGAGGTGGCCGCCGGCGCGCTAACCGCGTCGGAGTCGCTCGGGCACCGGGAGTTCGTCCTCGGCTACAAGGCCTTCGAAGCGATCGGCCCGGCTTGCCACCCTTCGCCGCTGGCGATGGCCGGCGGCTGAAGCGTGGCTGGCAGCTAACGCTGGACGCGGGCGCCGGCGCCACGCATGAGTGCCTCGACTTCGGCGAGCGTCGCGGTCGATGTGTCGCCGGGGGTCGTCATCGCGAGCGCACCGTGTGCTGCGCCGTATTCGACGGCGAGTTGGAGGTCGTTGCGCTCCATCAGGCCGTACAGGAGGCCGGAGGCGAAGCTGTCGCCTCCGCCGACGCGGTCGAGGATCTCGAGTCCTGGTCGCGGCGTGGCTTCGACGAAGCCCCCCTCGCGTGACCATGCGATCGCGGCCCAGTCGTTGAGCGTTGCGCTGCGGACGGTGCGGAGTGTTGTTGCGAGGACTTTGAAGTTCGGGAACTCGCGTGACGCTCGTTCGATCATCGCGCGGAACGACGCTGTGTCGACCGCGCTGAGCGTCGGGTCGGTGCCCTCGACTTCGAGGCCGAGGCAGGCTGTGAAGTCCTCCTCGTTCCCGATCATCACATCGATGTGCGTGGCGAGGCGGCGGTTGACCTCTCTTGCGCGCTCGATGCCGCCGATCCCGCTCCAGAGGCTCGGGCGGTAGTTGAGGTCGTAGGACACGATCGTGCCGTGGCGCGCCGCCGCCCGGACCGCTTCTTCGACGACCGTGGGCGTCGTCTCGGAGAGCGCCGCAAAGATCCCGCCCGTATGCAGCCAGCGGACGCCGAGCTCGCCGAAGAGGTGCTCCCAATCGATCTGTCCAGGAGCGAGTTGCGCGGCGGCGGTGTTGCCGCGGTCTGACACACCCAGGGCGCCGCGAACGCCGAAACCCCGTTCGGTGAAGTTGAGGCCGTTGCGCACGGTTCGTCCGATCCCGTCATCGGGAGCCCAGCGCACGAGTGAGGCGTCCACGCCACCTTGCATTACCAGGTCCTCGAGCAGGCGGCCGACGTCGTTGTCGGCGAACGCCGTGACGATCGCGGTGCGCAGGCCGAAGCAGCGCCGCAGGCCGCGCGCGACGTTGTACTCGCCGCCCCCTTCCCAGACGCTGAACGACCGCGCGTTGCGCACTCGGCCCTCGCCCGGGTCGAGGCGCAGCATCACCTCACCGAGCGCCACGAGGTCGTAGCGGCAATCCTTCGCCGGTCGGATTGCGAGCGCGCTCACGACCGGGCCTCGGCCGCGATGCGCACTGCCTCGCCGGCAAGCCGTGTGACCGATTCGAAGTCGCCGTCGCGGATCAGTGCCGGCGCGACCATCCAGCTACCGCCGACCGCCGCGACCCCGGGTAGGGCTAGGTAATGCGCCGCGTTCGCGCTGCTGATCCCACCGGTCGGGATGAACCGGACGTTGGGGAAGGGGGCGTGCAGCGCCTGCACCGTGGGTGCTCCGCCGCTCGCCTCGGCGGGGAAGAATTTCAGCAGCTCGATGCCCGAGTCGAGTGCTGCGATTACCTCAGTTGCGGTCGCGACTCCAGGGATTACCGGCATCGCGAGCTCCTGGCAGCGGTCAACCACGCGCCTGCTGAATCCGGGCGTGACTACGAACCTTGCGCCGCCGTCACGCGCAAGGTCAACCTGCTCGGGGCGCACGACGGTGCCCGCTCCGACGAGCAGCTCGCGGTCCTCTCCGAGGAGGCGGAGCGCCGCGAGCGCAGCCTGTGTGCGAAACGTCACCTCGGCAACCGGCAGGCCGCCCGCCTTCAGCGCGTCGCCGAGCGCGCGCACACGGTCGAGGTCGTCCAGCACGACGACCGGGACCATGCCAAACGCGCAGACGTCCTCGAGAACGCTCACCGTGCCAACCAGCCGCCGTCCACGGGGATGATCGTCCCACACACGTAATCCGAGGCTGGGGAAGCGAGAAACACAGTCGCGCCTGCGAGATCGGTCGCGTCGCCCCAGCGGCCGGCGGGAATCCGCGCGAGGATCGCGGTGCTCCGGTCGGGGTCGCCTCGCAGCGCCTGCGTGTTGTCGGTTGCGATGTAGCCGGGAGCGATCGCGTTGACGTTCACGCCACGCGGAGCCCATTCGTTCGCGAGCGCTTTGACGAGGCCTGCAACCCCAGACTTGGCTGCGGTGTAGCTGGGGACGAGGATGCCGCCCTGGAAGCTCAGCAGCGACGCTGTGAAAATCACCTTGCCCGAGCCTCGCTCGACCATCGTCGCGCCGATCGCCTGAGCGAGCACGAACGGCGCCCGCAGGTTGACGTCGAGAACCCTGTCCCACGTCGCGACATCATGCTCGACCGCCGGAGCGCGCGAGATCGTGCCCGCGTTGTTGACGAGGATGTCGATTGGCCGGCCGCCGTCGGTAACGGCGGCCGCGAACTCGGCGACCGCGTCACGATCGGCGAAGTCGACCTGGTGGGCCGTGAACTGCCGGCCCAAGGCTTCGACGCGGTGTTGCGCCTCGCTGCCCGTCGGCTCGAGCTGCGCACTCACCCCGATGATGTCCGCACCCGCGCCCGCAAGCGCTTCGGCCATCGCCAGGCCGATGCCACGCCGGCAGCCGGTGACGAGTGCGACCTTGCCGGCGAGATCGAACATCGACGGCATTTCAGACCCCCGCCTGGCAGTCGATCAGGATCTTCATCGCGCTGCCGCTCTCCAGTTCGGCGAACGCCTCCGCCACGCGGTCGAGCGGCTCGACGCTGGTCGTCAGCGTCGAAGCCGGAATCGCCCCGTTCGCGAGCAGCTCGACCGCTTTCTCAAAGTCGCCACGCTCGTAGACGCGGGCTCCGATCAGCGTCAGTTCTCGCCAGAAAACGCGGAACAGGTTGACCGGCGGCGGAGTCGAGTGAATCGCGACGACCACGAGCCGCCCACGCGTCGCGAGCGACTGAATCGAGGTCTCGATCCCAGCCGCAGCGCCCGACACCTCGAACGCAACCGCGGCGCCCGCCCCACCCGTCCACTCAGCGATCACGCTGTCGAGGTCGGCCGCGGTCGGATCGAGCGCTCGCAAGCCAAGCGACTCGGCGAACTCACGACGCGCGTCGCTCAACTCGAGAACGAGCACATCAGCACCCTCCGCCCGCGCAACACACGCGATCAGCACGCCGATCGGCCCGCCACCGACAATCACCGCCTTCTCGCCGGCGCGCACGCGAGCACGCCGCACATCGTGAACTGCGACGGCCGTTGGCTCGGCGAGCGCCGCGTGCTCAAGCGAAAGCTCCGCCGGCAACGCGATCAGCACATCCTGCGAAACGGTCCAGCTCGACTGCATCGATCCGGGTGAGTCGATCCCAACGAAGGTGAGGTTGTGACAAATGTGCCGATCCCCGGCTAGGCAGGCCGGACATGTGCCGTCCCACACGAGCGGCATAACCGTGACGCGATCGCCGACAGACCAATCCTCGATGCCCTCGCCGACGGCGGCGATCGTCCCAGACATCTCATGCCCGAGCACGGCCGGCGTCGTGACCCGAGCGTCCATCGCGCCATGGAAGATGTGGAGATCGGTACCGCAGATGCCGGTGTAGGAGACGTCCAGTCGAACCTCGGCCGGACCTGGATCACGTGGCTCTGCCTCAACTGTCTCGAGAGTCTTGTCGCCTAGGTAGCGCGCAGCTTTCATGCGAGGCCTCCGGTTGGTCGGTTGGGCAGTCCGTTGACGGTTGACGGGGTCAGGGGATCCAGCCAGAGGTCGTCCGGGATCGGGTGAGCCAGCAGGCCGATGTCCTCCTCGAGCTCGGCGGGCGTGCGGGGGCCGATGACAATTCGCGAGACCGCAGGGTTCCTGAGTGGAAACTGGAGCGCGAGGGCCTCCAACGGCACGGCGTACCGCTCGCACATGGCGGCCAGCTGCCGTGTGCGCTCGATCAACGCCACGGGAGGCAGCTGGTAGTCGAACGTGCTGTCTCCTGAGAGCAGGCCGCTGTTGAAGACGCCGGCTGCCGTGACAGATATGCCGCGCCTTTGACAGAGCTCGAGCAGCACTTCGCCGGCCGAGGGGTCCAGTGGCGTGTAGCGGCCGGCGATCATCACCCGGTCGATCTCGCTGTCGCGGGCGAACGCGAGCGCGGTTTGCACGCTTGTCGTGCCGACCCCTACCTCCGCGCCCATATCCCTGAGCACCGGAACCACAGCGATACCGTGTTCGATGTAGTCGTCCGGATCGTGGATGAACACGATGTTGACGCGGTCGAGACGGAGCCGCTCGAGGCTCTCGGCCATCGCGCGCCGCACTCCGTCCGGCGTGAAGTCGACGACCGGGCCAAGCGGCGGCGCTCCCTTGAACATCGGCTCCGGGGCTCCCGGTCGCAACAGCCGACCGACTTTTGTCGAGACCACGAAATCCGCGCGCGGGCGCCCGCGGAGGGCCTCACCTAGACGCTGCTCCGCAAGGCCGGATCCATACGACGGCGCGGTGTCGAAATAGCGAATGCCCAGCTCCCACGCCCGATCGACCGTCGCTCTTGCGGTTGCGGCGTCGGTCTCCTCGAAGAGGCCGGCGAGCGCGGCGGTGCCGAGCCCGACCTGCGTCACTGTGCTCGCGCTCATCCGGCGTTGAATATCAGTGGCAGCCTGTCGGACGAAGCGCCGCTGTAGTCGTGGGCGACCTCGGTCAAGAGTGCCATCTCGGCCTGCCACCGTTGATTGGCGGGAAGCTTCGCTAGCTCTGCGATCGCACGGTCGTAGTCCTCACACTCGATCGAGTGGAAAAGGTCGAGCCCATCGCGAAAGATCAGCCAGCGCTTGATCCCGAGCTCTCGCTGGGCCGCCAGCAGCTCCGGGGGGACAGCGCGGTGCGCCGCGTCGTAGGCCGCTTCCATTCCGTGCTTCAAGCGCGTGCGTAGACCTACGAACTCGGACATCTCTCCCTACCTCCGCTAATCGAGTCCAGCCCGACCCCGAGGGCTAAACATCGGGTCAAGGGTACAAAGCCAGGGGTCAACACAATGCGCCGAGCTAAGCTTAGTTGCTAGGCATCATCTGGGGTTTATCGCCGGCATTCGGTTGACAGACATCGGGTCATTGCTGTACAACGTTGCCACGGATGAGGGTCCTGCGTCACATACGACGTGGTGCAGCGGTCGGGTGTGCGCTCGAGTCCCTCCGGAACCCATGCCGGCGTCAAGCGCGTTGCGAGGCTTCCCCAGAATGGTTAGCGGAGGTTGCTGCATGAAGCGAGCACTCGCATCAATGGCGGCTCCAAGGCGCTCCTCGGTGCCGTCATGCCATCTGCCCCAACCGCCGGCTCATCCGCGAGTCACTCGGCACGACAGGCGTCCTCATGATGGACGCCAATCTGGCTTTTCCAGGCCGCGACCGACGTCCGCCAGTGGGGTGCGTGCCCTGTCGGTGGCGTCACCGAGGCCGTCGCGATCATCCTGCTTGCCGCGAAAGTGCGACGTGCCAATCTGTCCGCACGTCTCCGGCGTCGGCTTGTGGAGTACGTTCAGCACCTTGCGATGTTCGACTACGTCGCGGTGAGTAGCTCGCTCGATAATCGCGTCGTCGGGTGGGTTGACCGTCTACGCGAGCACTTCGTGCACTCGGCAGCTGTGCACGACGCGCGCTATATGGCGCCCCTCGCCGCTGGATACAGCATCGAGACGCTCACCGATTCACTCGACCGCTTCGGGTTTTCCGGCGGGTCCGCGTGGAGCGATCCCAATTCCATCGCGGAACCAGTCGGGGTCGTGTAACGATGCTCGGCGCGACGGTCGACAGCCACGTTCACCTGTGGGACGCCCGGCACACGCCGCAGCCGTGGATGACCGAGGAGCATGCGGCGATCAACCGGCCTTTCGGGCCTGATGACATTGTTCCGCTGCTGGCGCGTAACGCGATCGATCGCGTAATCGTCGTGCAGGGCGCCTGCCTCGATTCGGACACCGACTACCTTTTCGAGGAGGCTGCACGGTGCGAGTGGATCGCAGCCGTGACCGCCTGGGTATGTCTCGACGATCCGGCGCGCGCCTCTGCTCGATTGGACGAGCTCAGCGCGCGTCGAAAATTCCGCGCTGTCCGGCACCTGACGCACAACGAACCGGATAACTGGCTGCTCCGCCGCCCGGTACTCGAAAGCTTGGCCGTGCTCGAGGAGCATGATCTGATCCTCGAGATCCCGGTCGTCTGGCCGAGACATTTCGACGACGTCGTCAACTTAGCCGCGCGTTTCCCGCGGCTGCGCATAGTGATCGACCATTTGGGGAAGCCTCCGATCGGGACGCCGGACATGCAGACTTGGGCGGACGCGCTCGCCATGGTTGCGGACTTCTCGAACGTGTTCGCCAAGGTTTCCGGTCTCAACACGGCGACCGATGAGCGTGACTGGGGAGTTCGCGATCTGCGCCCGTCGGTCGAGGTGGCGCTTGACTGCTTCGGCGCCGACCGTCTGATGTGCGGGAGCGACTGGCCTTACTCGCTACTGAACGGCGAGTTCGATCGGGTCTGGGGTCTGACCGCTCAGGCGCTGCGCGCCGCCGCGCCGGACGCCGCCGATCGACTCCTCGGTGCAAACGCGACCCGCATATATCGACTCGATGAGCCTCTCGGTACACCATGACCGTCCCAGCGCCATGACCGTACCCGCGCCCGTGGAGGCAATGTGGCCCTTCCGGTGACCGATCAGGCAATCGCAAAGATCAAGACTTGATCATCTCCGGCGAGTTCACCGCCGGTTCCAAGCTACCGCGCGAACAGGATCTCGCCGCGAGGCTCGGTCTTTCGAGGAACTCGTTACGTGAAGCCGTCCGAGCACTGTCGCTGATTGGCGTGCTCGACACGCGAGTGGGCGACGGAACGTACGTCACCAGCCTCGACGCTGATGCGCTTCTCACCGGAATGGGATTCGTCGGCGACCTTCTCGAAGGGACCACGCTACTCGAGGTCCACCAGGTCCGGCGCATACTCGAACCGGTCACGACCGGACTCGCAGCGACGCGGCTGACCGAAGGCGACTTCGCAGCACTCGAGGGATGTCTTGCGGCAATGGACCAGGCGGAGACCGACCAGGCCTTCGTGGACGCGGACTCCGAGTTTCACCGGATCATCGTTGGGGCGGCAGGCAACGCGACGCTGGCCTCTCTGATCCAGAACCTGTCGGGCGGCATGATAAGGGCACGTCTGTGGCGCACGATCACCGAGCAGGATGCAATCGAGATCACCAAGCAGCGTCACCGCGACATCCTGGCCGCGCTGCGTGCCGGTGACGCCGAAGAGGCCAGCGCTGCCGATCTGATTCATTTGGCCGATGGCGAGCGCTGGCTGCAGCGGCGGATTGCGCGCGGTCAGACACTTCGCGGCGAGATCGGCGCCAAGACCAACGGCGGCGCGGCACGCGCGGCCAACGGAGGGTCGTGACGATGCGTGCCACTCGCCTCGGACTTCGGTCGCGATTCCTCACAGTCGCGACCGATAGGCGGGTCGGTGCCCGCGCGCAACACGTCGCTGCCAAGCGGGCGCCGATCCGTGTCTTTCGACGTCGGGCCGGTTCCAGTCCTTCCTCCTGGACCGCGCTCCTCGGTCGTCCCGGCTACCGCCGACCGTCTGCGGCGAGAACCCTGAGAGCGCGCGTAGCGTTCTCCGGATTGCGGGGCGACGCGAGCTGGGGTTCAGGGCGTATGGACCCTGAACCCCAGCCTCGCACTCCCGCCGCCGCGACGGCGGGCGGCCAGACCGCGGCGATGGTGCCGCTGCGCGGCCTCCGCCGGCCCTTACCCCTGATTACTGTCCACGGCTAGGAGCGCCATTCGTGGCCGCGCCGCCATCTCGCCGACAGCCGGGGTTCGCCTCACGGGAGGAGATTGAGCACGTTTGCATTCGGAACGTGCTTGCGAGCCGGGAGGACATGGTGTTCTTCTTCAAGGACCTCGACGGTCGCTTTCTGTTTGTGAGCGACGGCTGGCTGGCCGCACGCGGCGGTGCTGTGACGCTGGCCGATGCCGTCGGTAAGACCGATTTCGATTTCTTCAGCCAGGACGCCGCTGCGTCGGCGCGCGACGATGAGCGGCGCGTCATCAGCACCGGGCAGCCGCTGCGCTCGAAGGTCGAAGCAAACGTCCCGATCGATGATCAGCCGGTGGTCTGGGTATCGACTACGAAGCTTCCACTGCGCGATGACGAAGGTCGGATCGTGGGCATTTGGGGGATGTCGAGCGACGTCACCGCCCAGGTAGAGGCCGCAGAAACCATCTCCGTGAGTCGGCAAAACACGGAGCAAGGCCTGTCTGTCCTGGTCCGTCTGATCGAGAGCCTCGGGGCCCTGACCGCCGAGACCGAGGCGGTGTCTGTGTTGCTGAACGCCCTGGTCCGGCACGAGCTCCGCGACATCAGCACTGTGTCATCGGTCATTCAGGGCGTTGCCCGACAGACGAAGTTGCTGGCACTCAATGCCTCGATCGAGGCTGCGCGGGCCGGCGATGAGGGACGGGGGTTCGCCGTTGTGGCTGAGGAGGTCGGACGACTCGCGAGCGAGACGGCCGCCCAGACCGCGCAGATCGTTCGAACCATCCAGCGCACAGAGGCTCAGATCCATGCGGCCCAGACGGCCGCCGGCGCCGCGCGCGACAAAGCGGCTGCCGGTGCCGGCGAAGCCGGCGAAGGTCGAGCCGTGCTCGAACAGCTCCGCGCATTGCTCGACGCCTCGACCGAGCGGATCGAGACGCGCCCGTCGTCCTAGCGAGTTGCTGCTCGGCGACGGAAGTGATCGATCGTCTCGGTCACGCCGTCGCCGAATGGTGTTAGCGGCAGGTCGCCGACGACGGCTGCGAATGCGGTCGAGTCGAGCTCGTCGGGAAATGGGAGCGGTGGGCCGTCGAAGGTGATTCGGCCCGCGGCTTCCGGGACTGTGCGTTCTATCGTCGCGATGATCTCGTCAATCGCGACCGTTGTTCCGGGAATGTTGACCACGGTGGCTCCGTTGAACGCGGCGCGAGTTGCCGCAATGAACGCTGCGGCGACATCGGGGGCGTATTGCATCTCGCAGCGCCCGCCGAAGGGGATGCTGTACTCGCTGCCGTCGGCTGCGGCGCGCATCGCCGCGGTTGCGGCCGAGGTCAGGCCGTGGTCGCGGCACGGTCCGTATACGACGTGGGGGCGCAGCCCAATGCTGTTCAGTCCGCTTTCGTTAGCGAAGACGCGCGCTGTGCCTTCGTTCGCCGTCTTGAAGACGCCGTAGTGGGTACCCGGGTGGCCTCTGGGGTCCGCGGGGGCTCCATCGTTGCCGTCTGCTTCGGCGAACGCCGCGACCGAGCTCGCGTACACGATTGGCGTCTCGAGACCCAGGTTCAGAGCAGCCGCGAACAGCGCGACGGTGCCAACCACGTTCACCTGCGCTCCGAGAACCGGGTTGTTCCGACAATCCGGCACCTGGAGTGCCGCGAGGTGGATCACATGGGTTGGGCCAAGCTCGAACAACTCCTCGACCTGGGCCGGATCCGACACGCTCGCGCGAGCGAAGCGAGCGCGACGAAGCTCATCTTCGGTCAGCAGCGCTCTGAGTCGTTGGTCGTTCTCGCCCACGTCGACCCCGATCACCTCGGTGCCCTCGCGGACCAACTGGCGAACTGTCCAAGCGCCGATGCAGCCGTACGCCCCTGTAACTAAGAAACGCTCGCTCATTCCGGCAGCCCGCGAGCGGGCGGTTCCATCGACGTTCGGGCGCTGCCGTCGATGCGTCGGCTGGCATCCCAGACCCGCTGGAGATGGTGGCGCATCGCGGTCTCGGCGTCGATCCGATTGCGCGACGCGATCGCGTCAACGATTGCCTCGTGATCGCGGACCGATGCGCCCTGCAGCCCTGGTTCGCGCACCGTTCGCTCGCGGCTTTGCAGCGACAGCCAGCTCAAGCTGGCGACGAGGTTGTGCAGCAGGCTGTTACGTGAGGCTTCGACGATCAGCATGTGCAACTGGCTGTCCAGCTCGACGAAGCGCTGCTTCGACACACGCTCGCCGGCCGCCAGGCCGACGCAGCGGCGCATATGTTCGAGATCCGCGGGACCGTGTCGCTCGGCCGCGAGGCCTGCCGCCAGCGGCTCGAGCGCCAGCCGCACCTCGAACAGGCTCAAGAGCGTCGGGTCGCTTAGCTCGAGGGCGAATTGGAGTGGGCGGAGCAGCTCGCCCGGAACTGGCGGCGCCACGTACACGCCGGATCCGCGACGCGACTCGACGATCCCGACGGCGATCAACGCCCCGATGGCTTCGCGGACGGTCGGCCTGCTGACCTGCAGCTGGTCGCTGATTGCGCGCTCGGAGGGAAGTCGTCCGCCGGCCTTGTACGTCCCGTCGCGGATCGATCTCTGGACCGCTTCGACCACCTCCGCGGCGGCGCTCGACTGCAAACGGACCGGGGATAGGGTGGCCGCGGGGTCCCCGTTCATTCGGCGGCGGAGCGCTCGACCACCGGGTTCGTGAGGGCGCCGATGCCTTCGATGGCGACCTCAACCACGTCCTCTGCGTGAAGCGAGACGCGCGGGTCGCGGAAGTAGCCGCAGCCTTCGGGCGTGCCGGTGAGAATCAGATCGCCGGGCTCCAGCGTGCAGACTGCGGAGCAGTACGCGACGATCGTCGCAACGTCAAAGATCAGATCGTTGGTCGACGCGTCCTGCATCACCATTCCGTTGAGCCGCTGAGTCACGCGCAGGTCGCCGTCGGCGCCGACCGCATCCTGCCCAACGAAGTGCGGGAACACGGGGCAGAACGTGTCGTAGCCCTTGCCACGAAACCACTGCCCATCGCCGAACTGCGCCTCGCGTGCACTGACGTCGTTAGCCACGGTGTAGCCGGCGACGACCGTCAGCGCGCGCGCCGTCGAGATGCTCCTGGCGGTAGCACCGATGACGACCGCCAGCTCCGCCTCGGCGTCAACATGCCCGATGCCAACCGGTAGCTCGATCGGCTCGCCCGGGCCCACGACTGCGCTCGCGAACTTGGCGAACAGGAGGGGCGCAGCTGGGAGCTCGGCGCCTTCTTCGCCCGCGTGCGCGCGGTAGTTGCGCCCCACGCAGATGATCTTCCCGGGACTCGCTCGCCCGAACGATTCCTGCCAGGTCTCGCTGACGCCGCCGCCCACGGCCTCACCCTAGCAAATTGGCCAGGCCAATCTTCGCCGGGCCGAGCGGCGATCGTCGCGCTCGCAAACCGCGCGGGACCTGCAGGAGGTGCCTCATATCGTCGCCTCGTCCCCCAGCCCAAGAGGTGTGGAGCGCGTGGTGCCGGTCGTCACGTGCCATGTGGTTGAGAATCGCGAGAAAGTGCGTCTTCGGGTTCGGAGCGTGGTACGGCTGCAAACTCTCGATGAGTGCGCGGGCCCCCCCCTGAGGGCGCCTGGGGATATCTTCCGCCCCCCAATGCGGTTGGTCGTAGCCATCCGGCGCGGCATGCGGCGAGCGCTTCACGTAGGCCGGGCCGCTCACGGTTCGTGCCGGTCAGGCCGTGATCGACGTAAATACGCTCGGGGGCAACGCCGAGCGCCTCGAGCGCGTTGCGTTGCACCGTGAGATCCTGCTCCTCGGTCGACACGCGCGCGTAACCGATGTTCATCGCGCTCACACGGACAGTGTCCCAGCTGAGGCACCATTGCGGGACGCCAATTCGGACAGGTCAAACGGGACGGCCAGCTGCCGCAAACAGCGTGCAACCCCTCACCTCGCCAGCCGTCCCAGCAGCCGTTCCGGTTCAGATCGCGTGCCGCGACTCTGCCGTGTGAGTGGTCAGTTGCGGTCAGCGCGCTCGAGATACAGGACGCGGTCAGCGAGCTGTTCGGTCGCGACGGCATGGACGGCCGCAGCAAGCGGGGCGATGCCGGCGGGGCGTCGGGAGAAGCGTGAGGAGAGCGCGATGAGCACGCCTGAATGGTGCTGGCCGGCGGAGAGCTGCTCCGCGGCGATGCTCGCGAAGTCGGCGACGTTCTCCGTGAGCAGCGTGTAGTCCTGCTCGACCGCTGCTGTGAAGAGCTCCGCGTCGGAGCAACCGGCCAAGCCGAGCTCGCTCACGGTCGCAGCCTCGATGCCTTCGCCGCGCAGCCGCTCGGCGAGGCTGGGCGGGTACATCTCGTCGAGCAGCAGCTTCAACGGCTGTCGGCGGCCGCGGTCTCGCCGCGGTGCAGAGCGATGCGCGCCGCAATCTCCTCCGGGTATGCGCTCCGGTAGTGGAGAGCCGCGTCGATCTGAGGCCGCGTAAGGGCCGACTCGGCAGCGAGCGTCGCGGCCGGGTCGGCCTCGGCCTGCAGGTCCTCAACCCACATCGCGACCTCCCACACATCGGGGCCGCCGATCAAGCCGGCGCGGCGACCGGTCGGTCCGTCGCGGAACGTAACCAGCGGATGCTCGTCGCGGCGCGCACCCTCATCGGCATAGCGCCTCAGACGGTCCGAGAGCGTCTCACCAGCCGCGTTAGCTCGAAGACGCAGGCGCTCGGCCAACCGATCGTCCAGGCGGACAGACACGTTCACCGACGGCACGTATGCATCGTAGCACGATGTATACAAGGCTGGAGTTCCTTGAGGGCGGGCCGGCGAGCGCCCAGTCGAGAGCCTCCCTCCCCTGCGTCTCGCGCCAGGGACGCGCCGGATTCCACGATCGGCACCGTGCTGGCTGGCCGGCTGGCTGGCTACTCCGCCGTAAAGGCCCCGGCCAGGAGTCGCGCTTCGTCGGCGTGGCTGCGGTGGTGGAAGAAAACCGCTGGAATTCCAGTTGCCATGCAGAAGGTCGAGGGTTCGAGTCCCTTCATCCGCTTCAGAAAAGCCCGCTAATGCGGGCTTTTCTTGTGTAGGGCTGTGGGGCGAACGCAAGATACGTCCCGAATGGATCGTCTGCTCTCGGACGCCCCCGTTGCGGCGCTTCTCCCAGATCGGTGTGGGCTTCAGTAGCGCGACAACGCCGGAACAAATTCCCCAAAACGCTGGGTGGTTGAGCGTCTAGGCTCCCGCCGGTGAGGTTCCTCATCACGGGCGGCGCGGGCTTCGTCGGCTCGCACCTGGCCGACGAGCTGCTCGGTCGCGGGCATCGTGTACATGCGCTCGATGACCTTTCCAGCGGCGCGATCGAGAACATCCGCCATCTGGGCGACCACCCCGGCTTTCAGTACACGATCGGCTCGTGCTCGGACGGAGACGTCGTTGCCAAACTGGTCGACGAGGTCGACGCGGTCTTCCATCTCGCGGCCGCGGTCGGTGTGCGGCTGATCGTCGAGAGTCCTCTGAAGGCGATCGAGACGAACGTGCACGGCACAGCGGTCGTGCTCGAGCACGCCGCCAAGAACAAGCGACCGATATTCATCGCGTCGTCGAGCGAGGTCTACGGCAAGTCACGGGCGGTGCCGTTTCGCGAGAGCGGGGACCTGGTCATGGGACCGACCCATCTCGGTCGCTGGTCCTACGCTTGCTCGAAGGCGATCGACGAGTTCCTCGCGCTCGCCTACCACACAGAACGCGCGCTGCCCGTGATCATCGGCCGCCTGTTCAACACTGTCGGACCGCGCCAGCTGGGACGCTACGGGATGGTTCTACCGACGTTTGCGCGCCAAGCCGTGCTCAACAGTCCGGTCACGGTGTTCGGCGACGGTTCGCAGCAACGCTGCTTCTGCCATGTCCAGGACGTCGTGCGGGCGATCGCCGACCTGATGGAGCGGGGCGACCTCTACGGCGAGGTCTTCAACATCGGTTCGGACGAGGAAGTGACGATCCGCCAGCTCGCGGAGCGCGTCCGCGAACTCGCCGGTTCGCGATCGGAGATCGTGACCATCCCCTACGACGAGGCTTACGGGGGTGGGTTCGAGGACATGTCCCGGCGCGTTCCCGACAGCGCCAAGATCGAGCGGGTGATCGGATGGAGCCCCACGCGCCAGCTCGACGAGATCGTGAGCGACGTCCTCGCGAGCACGCGCCTCGCGGTTGCCGCCGAACGTGAACGGCGTACCGGGCTGTCGGACCGGCGGCGGACGGCGCGGGCGGTCGGCGTGGAGCGACGGGTGGGGCCCGGGGATCGACGCCAGACGCTGGCGACACCGAGCGAGGCGTCAGCCGCGCTCGGCGTGTAGGAGCATCGTTGCGCGGTCTCGTCTCTCGTATCGGCGACGCGAGCCATGATCCGAGGCGACGCAATCCGGACGCGGTCGCCGAGCGATCGCGCGTTCTGCACAAAAGCGACGAATGCGCGGGCAAGCCCCTCGGAGGCCTGCGAGTCGCCGTCTCCCAACGACTCACGACTCACCGCTACATGGCGCTGACCCCCGTGGCGAGCTTGCGGTACTCGTGGCGCTGATGGCGCTCCTGACGGCGCGGCCCCGCCGGCGAGCCCAGCGCCCGGTGGTCGACGTCCGCAGCTCGGTCAACGAGCGCGCGACGGGCGATGCGTGGCCAGCCCGGGGCGACGTCTCCACAGGCTTCGTGTCCCGGACCGGCGCCGCGGCCTGGTCGCGGCCCGAGGTCCGCGGCCTGGTCAACGAGCGCATGACCGGCGACCCGTGGCCAGCACGCCCACAACCGCCTCGGAGACCGGCATGGTCAGCCAGCGGCGACGTGCCAGCCGGCTTCGCGCCCCCGACCACCGCCGCGGCCAGGCCTCGGCCCGGCGATCCGTGGCCAGCACGTTCACAACCGCCGCGGAAGCCGGCATGGTCAGCCAGCGGCGACGTACCAGCCGGCTTCGCGCCCCCGACCACCGCCGCGGCCAGGCCTCGGCCCGAGGTCCGCGGCCTGGTCAACGAGCACGTGACCGGCTATCCGTGGCCAGCACGCCCACAAAAACCTCCTCGGACGCCGGCATGGTCAGCCAGCGGCGACGTGCTAACCGGCTTCGCGCCCCGGACCACCGCCGCGCCCAGGCCTCGGCCCTGGGCGGAGCCTGTTGGCGATGCCGTGCGATCGCCGCCGTTTTCGCACCGCCGGTTTCGAGGGCACACGCGGCAGGCGGACCTCCGCGTGCTGCTGATCACCGAAGGCACCTACCCATTCCACTTCGGAGGCGTCAGCACCTGGTGTCGCAACCTGATCACAGGTCTCCCGACCGTCGACTTCCACATCCTCGCGCTTACCGAGGCCCCCGATCTCACGCCACTCTTCGAGCTGCCGGGCAACGCGAGCGCGCTGACCACGGTCCCGATTTGGGGAGTTCGCAGCGCCCTGGAGACCAGCGAGCGACTTCGACCGGCAGACCTGGGACGGGCGCGGCACACGGCGAATCAGCAGACCATTGCCGCCGGCCTGGCACGACCGCTGGGCGAGCTGGTCACGGCCCTCCTGTCGGCCTCGGCGGATCCGTTCGCGCTCGCAGATCAGGTCAACGCCCTGTACGAGTTCTTCCTGATCCATGACTTCGACTCCTCGATGCGATCGGCGGCCGCCTGGGAGACCTTTGTGAGCGCCGCACAGAACAGCTTCCCAGCAGCTGCCCAGACCGCGGGTTATGGCGGCGCACCGATCGGCGCCTCGGATGTCGTCACCGGGCTGCACTGGCTCTACCACTGGTTACTGCCGCTGTCACGGCCGCTCCCCGAGGTCGACGTCGCGCACGCGACGATGGCCGGTGAGTGCATCCTCCCCGCGATCGCGTCGAAGCTGCACCACGGCGCAGGTCTCGTCTTCTCCCAGCATGGCATTCATCTCCGCGAGGCGTACCTCCGCGAGGCTGCCGATGACGGGAGCCTGTTCCTGAAGCTGCTGAAGATCGGGTTTGCTCGCCGCACCAGCGAGATGGCGCATGCGATTGCGGACAACATCTCGACATGCTGTGACTACAACAAGCGATGGGCGCCCGGGAACAGCTCATCGCGGGTTCAGACGATCCACTACGGCCTCGACGCGATCCCCTCCAATGGCGTGCAGCTGCCCGCAGGTCGCGGTCCTGTGATCACGTGGCTCGGTCGCATCGATCCGCTCAAGGACATCGAGACCCTGTTGCGCGCCGCCGCGATCGTGGTTGGACAACGCGAGGATGCGATCTTCCGCCTCTACGGCTCGGCGACACGGGACAGCATCGGCTACCGCGACCAGCTGCTCGCGCTGCGCCATGAGCTCGGACTCGACACGGCGGTGGAGCTGGCCGGCTATACGTCAGATCCCCAGCAGGTCTACGGCGAAGCGGAAATCGTGGTCCTCACCAGCATCAGCGAGGGATTTCCCTACGCCACGCTCGAGGCGATGGGCGCCGGCAAGCCGGTCGTGGCCACGGCGGTCGGCGGCCTTCCTGAGCAACTCGGCGATTGGGGAGTCCTCGTCGAGCCGCAGAATCCCGAGGTGCTAGCGGCGGCGCTCATCGATCTGATCGACAACCCATCGGAGCGGGCCCGGTTGGGTGCCGGCGCGCGCGAGCGCGCGCGTGCCACGTTCAACCTCGCGCAGAAGAACACTCTGCACCTCCACGCCTATGCGGCTGCCGCTCGCGGCGGCGCTCTGCAGGTTCCCAGCGCATCGTTCGATGCTGTGCGCACGGATGCGGTCGCTGAGCTGCACGCAGCTGACACCGGCGCCCTGGTCGAGACGCTTTCAGCCCAGGTCCCGCATCCCGTGGACCATCACGAGATCGCCGCGGTGCTCGAGGCCAACGGCGTGACCGACGCGGTCGCGGACGCACGCTACGGTGCCCGCGATGCGTTTCAGCTTGCCGCAGCGATTCTGCCGCAGCTTCCGCGGGGCCGCGACGGAACCGCAGTACGACCCCATCGCATCGAACCGCCCGATCGACAGTCGCGACTGATCCCGCGCGCCGCCGACGGTCTGCTGCTGCTTGTCCCGGCGGCGGTCATCGTGAGCGCCGGCCTATGGGTTCGCTCGATCCACGGCTGGACGTCGAGCACGAGTAGGGCGCTGTTGCTGGGCGTGGCCGCCAGCACCTTGCTCGGCACCGCGTTCCAGTTCGCGATCATGCGTCGTGGGGCGTTGTTGATCGGGTGTGCGCGGTGGGGCGCGACGAGGCGGTTCCTCTCGCGCTGGAGCTGCGTTGCGTTGCTCTCGCTCCTGTGCGTGGATCTCGCGACCGTGTTCGGCGCGGCCGCGGTGTGGAACCTGTCAAGCGCGGCGATGGAGACCTTCGCGTTGTCCTTCGCGGCCCTGATCGCGCTGTGGATCCTCAGCGGCGGACTAGTTCTCCTCCGCCGAGCCCATGAGGTCGGACTCGGCACGCTCGCCGGGGTCGCTGTCGGGGTTGTCGTGTACTACGCGTCGGGAGCGGGTTCGACAACTCATCTCGAGATCGCGCTTGCTGCGGGATACGTCGCGACGATGGCGAGCATCGCTTCGCGGGTGGTCACGTTGCTCGGCCAACACGGGAGCGAGCGGGAGCGACCGCGGCTGCCGCGGCTGCCATACCTGCTCCGTGAGGCGGCCTCGTTCGTCGCGTACGGAGTCCTGCTGATCGTCCTCATACTCGGGCCGAACCTCGTCACCGCCCTGCGCGCAAGCTCGGGAGGGTCGTCGGAATGGCGCTCCATCGCCGTCGGCATGACGCTCGCGCTCGTCCCAGCGATGCTCTCGATCCCGCTCGCGGAGAGCGCGCTGTACGGCCTATCGAGCAGGGTCTCCGCTGCGCTGTCGGGGACGAGTCTCGCCCGGATCGACGACATCGGTGAGGTCCTGGGCGCGTTTCACCGGCGGCAGTCGCTGCGATACGTGACCTGCATCGCATTCCTCAGCCTGATCGCCGGGTCGCTGATCTGGCTGCTGGCGCAGGCGGGCGCTCTCACCGACCTGGGGGCTCGTTCGCGAGGCGCGCTGATGCTCGCATTCGCCATCAGCGCGCTCGGCTACCTCCTCCTGGCCCGGGCACACCTCGACCTGATGCCGGCGATCACGTTGGGCCGGCCGGATCTCGCGGTTCCCTGCCTGTTCGGAGGAGTGGCCGTGATGGTGCTCGTTGCGAGCATCGGGTTCGGGGTCGGGTTCGCGCAGGCCGGTCCGATCTCGCTGATCGCCGGCAGCTCTGTATCGGCGGTGCTTGCAACCAGAGCATGCAGTCGGCTCTTCGCCCGTGTTACGCGCCACATCTTCGGTGCCATGTGACGCTGGGCCTCGGTCTCGGCATTCCCGCTTACGGCTATCCGGGAACTGGAGTCTGGGAGAACCTCGTTGGACTCCACGCCGGCGCCCTGGTGATCATGGATCCGGCTGACGGTCCTGGTCGCCGGATCGACCCTCGCTATCGCGCTGCCATCTCGGCCGCGACACGCAGGGGTCTGCGCGTCCTCGGGTACGTCAATGCGGATTACGGTCGTCGTAGCGCCGCGGCAATGGAGGATGAAGTCGAGCGCTACCGAGAGTGGTACCACCCAAGTGGCATCTTCCTCGACCAGACTCCCGCCTCGATCTCTTCGAACGCGGCGATCGTCGCGGTGGTGAACCGCGTTCGCGCGCACGGACTGTCCCTTTCGATCAATCCCGGGCAGCCCGACATCGATCCCGAGGACGCAGCCATCGCCGACCATGTGGTCAATTTCGAGGGACCTCACACGACCTACCGTCGAACCCGCTTTCCCGACTGGGTGCGGAACGTCTCCCGTGCGAAGTTCTGGCACCTGATCTACGAGGTCGCAGACGCGCGCACGATGCAGGACGTCGCCGCCATGGCCAGTACCCACGCCGGAATCGCGTACATCACCGACGGGACGATGCCCAATCCCTGGGAGCGGCTCCCGCCGTACTGGCGCGAGGAGCGAGCACTTCTCTCGAATTTCGAGGTGCTCCGCGCGTGATCGGGCGGCGGGCCGTAAGCCGGCAGGATCTCCGCTCGTTACGCGCGTCAGCCGCGGGATTGGCAGCCGTAGTCGCCGCTGCGGTGATCGCGGGCTGTGGTGCGGGAGGGTCCGGACTGGTGCTCGAGCACAGCGGCCTGCTTGCCGCCCGCCGCTTCAACGAGCCGGCTCCGACCTCGTCCCTCACGCCGACCTTCCGGCTCGGCGGCACCGCGACGCTGTCAGGCGCATCAGTTCGTCTCGCGTCCAACGGTCTGCACGTCGATGTCGGCGCGCACCGGTTGGGCACCTGGAGAGGCTTCTTCGTGGCGACCGCGGCGACCTACCCCGCCAACGCGGTGATTCATGTGCGAATGTGGCGCCCGTCGCGCTCCGTCCCGCTCGCATCACAGAGCGGGATCGTGCTGATCGCAGTCCAGACGGGAGCGTCCAAACTGCTCGACTACGTCGTCGTCGCGGGCGCTATCAGCCGCGGGAATGAATCCTGGCTCGTCGGCTACGCAAACGGGAACACCGCCTATGCCAAGACCAAGGTTCTCTCCAACATGCCGAGTGCTTCGACAAGCGAGGACGTCACGTTGCGGACGGACGGCCGCTCGCGGTATGCCGTCTACTTCGGCGCCAAGCTCGTGTACGAGTCAACGTCGTTGCGGCTGGGCGTCGCCCCGCCGTTCCGCGTGTACCTGGAGGTGGAGGCGCACGGGTTTCCCTACGAGACGCGGTTCCAAGACTTTTGGATCGCCGCCGGCAACGCGGTTGCAGTCGACGGCCTCCACCGTGGCGATCACGTCACCCTCACGCCCAATGGCGACACTCCCGTCCGCGCGATCGCGAATGCCGCCGGACGGGCTCAGCTGCTGTTGCCGCTGAGCGAAGCCGTCGGGAAGGGCACCCTCACGATCCAGGGGCCGCACATGCGGCGCCGGTTCGCAGGCGTCGCATTCGCCGGCGGCGACCTGTACACGGTGAGGGCGTGACAGCCGCCCCCTTCCCAGCGTCCTCAATCACGGCTGGAAGGGGTCCGTCGCTGGGCGAAGGCATCGATCGCAGGCCACCGTCGAAGCCGGTCGGGCTCAGTGCGCGACGTCGTCAAGCTCGGCCGTCCAATAGGCAGCCCTCGGGAGTCTGCCGTACGGGTTGGGGAGCCGGGCCCTGGTCACGTAGACAAAACCGGCGCGCCTCCGCTGGCTGAGCTGGATGACGCGCGCCAGCGCCGAATCGGTGGGGGTGGCATAGATGACGTGCCAGAAATGCGTCGGCGCGTAGCGCGCCACCCAGGCCGGCGCAGAGTACGAACGCAGGTACTCGCCGTCCGAGCCCTCGAAGGTGACGAGGATGTCGGCCGCGCGCACGTAGCACTGATTCGTTTGGGTCCCCGGGTTGAGGATGGTTCGTGCGACACCGCCCATGCCCTTGACGTACTGGTTGAGAGCCGCGTAGTAGGGCTCTTCCGCGCAACCGGTCGTCGCCTGGTCAAAGAAGATGCCGTTGACGTGATACCAGCGGTAGTAGGCGTCGACGTCCGCCTCCACCGCGGTTAGTGGACGCTGCGCATAGCGCGTGAAGACATAGCCCACCACCGTGATCCCGACGGACTGGGCGGCACGAACCGTGCGGGCGATTCCGGGATTCCTCGAGCTCCCTGGCCCGTTGTCCGGATTCATCACCACCAACCGCACAGGTGGATCGGCGTGATCGATCTTCGTCCATTCGGACCCCGGGGAGAAATAGGCTGGCACCGCGATGCTCTGCGACGAGCCGGCGGCCGCGATGGCGCGCGGCTGACGGCCCCAGGCGAGCGCCATCGTCACGCACAGCCCAATGAACGGCAGCATCACGCGCAACGCTGCCGCCCGGCGACTCAGGCCGATTCAACGGCTGACTTGATGCGTCCTGCGAGGTCCGGCGCGGCCTTGACCGCGGCCCGCGACGCGAAGCCGACGATCAGCTTTCCGAATCCGTGACCCTCGAAGGTGTTGTGGATCGTGACCTTGGTTTGAGTGTCGCTCACGCGCTCGAAGTCGTAGCCGCCCTCGGGGACCGTGATCGCGTTCTTCGACCGCTCGGTCCAGCGGATCCTCGTCGGCGCGTCAAAGGCTGTCAGCTCGAACACTCGCCTCGACTTCATACCGGCATCGTTGACCGTGCTTTCGAACACGGTGCCAACGCCGACCGGGCCGTCGGTGGTCTTTCGGATCTGCTGCACCCGAGGGCTGAACTTCGGGTCGTTCGTGCCGTCTGCCAAGAATGCAAACGCCGCTTCGATCGGCCTGTCGATTACTGCCGACCCGCTGAATCCACGCCCCATGCCGATCCGCTCCCCTTGTCGACGACGCTGATGCCAACGCACTCTAGCGCCGCGATTGCGGCAGCGATAGTCGTCCGCTGGCCCGCCCGGCTTTCGCGCGAGCGAGCGCTCGGCGCGCGACCCGTGGGCCAGTTTGGACGGTCTGGATGCCGGGCAGTACCGTGGTAGCGATGCTCCGAAGCGCGATCCGCAAGATTGGTCCCCTGGGATCCGCAGTCATTGCGTTTCAGGTCGCCAATACGACACGACAGCACTGGTACTCGATCCCCAGCGCCGACCGGGCGCGCTTGCAGAGCCTGGTTCGGCGCTCGCATGGCAAGCCATCGAATCTGTCCAAATCTGAGCGACGGGAGCTGATCAACCTGGTCCGCGCTCTGCAGTTGCCACGCCTCGCTCGCGATAGCGCACTGAATGCGGCAGGAGTCCGCCGCCAGCTTCGCCGCCCACCGGACTAGCGCCCAGCGCCGCGCTGGCCGCTTGAAAGGACGTCGCGCGGCCGGCGCAGCTCCTCAAGACTCGCCACTGGCTGCCGATCGTCCATCCAGATCCGCGTTCACGTGTTGCGAGGGTACTCTCGCTGTAATGAGCTCAGACCACTTGCGCCAACCGCAGGACCTCGTCACCGCGCTGCTCGACGCGCTGATCCGCGCTGACGGGTCGGACCTGTGCGTGAAGGTCGGTAGCCGTCCAGTGCTGCGTGTGCACGGCGAGCTGTGCTGGGTCGATGGCGTGTCGGACGCGCTGACGGCCGAGGACACGCTCGGGATCCTGAAGGAGGTCCTGCCTCCCGGGCGGGTGGCAGAGTTCGATTCCGAGCACGAGGTCGACTTCGCCTACTCGCTGCCTGCGCCGCCGGCACGCTTCCGGGTCAACGCCTACGTCCAGCGTGGCTGTGTCTCGCTCGTCTTCCGTCTCGTGCCCGATGTGATCCGCTCGCTTGCCGATCTTGGACTGCCCGATGTGGTTCGCCAGCTCGCCGAAGAGGAGCGCGGAATCATCCTCGTCACAGGGACGACGGGCTCGGGCAAGTCCTCAACACTCGCGGCAATGATCGAGCACATCAACAACACCGCGTTCCGCCACGTCGTGACGATCGAGGACCCGATCGAGTTCGTCTACCGCGACAAGCTGTCGGTGATCGATCAGCGTGAGGTCGGGAGCGACACGGCGTCGTTCGATGCTGCCCTTCGCCGAGTTCTGCGCCAGGACCCGGACGTCATCCTAATCGGCGAGATGCGCGACGAGCTGACAGTTCGTACCGCCCTCGCCGCAGCCGAGACCGGGCATCTCGTGCTCTCCACCCTGCACACGCTCGACGCACCCGAGACGATCAACCGGATCCTCGCCTTCTTCAATCCAGAGCAGCACCTCCAGGCTCGCGCGATGCTTGCGGCGACGCTCAAGGGCATCGTCTCGCAGCGGCTCGTGCCGCGGGCCGATGGCGCCGGCCGTTTGGCGATCACCGAGGTGCTGACGATGACCGGGCGCGTCCACGACCTGATCCGCGACCCTGAGCGCGACGGCAGCCTCTCGGAGGTGGTCTCGCAGGGCGAGTACTACGGCATGCAGACGTTTGACCAGGCGCTCTACGCGGCGCTGCGGGCCGGCTCGATCACGATGGACGAGGCGCTGCGTTACGCGACGCAGCCGCACGACCTGCAGCTGCGCGTCGCGACGTACAGCTCCGCGGCCTAGCCGCGGAGGACCGGGCACAGGGCTCCGCCCGCCGCGGGTAGTCGCTCCGCGCGAGACTCCGCGCGTCCGTCGACCCATCGGCCCGGCATGATCCACTGAGCGCATGCCCAGTGAAGGAAGAAACCGCAAGATCGCCGCGCGCGCCGCCCGGGCGTCGGCGCGCGCCGTCGGCCGGGGCAGCCGGATCGTGCGCGGGCAGATCGTCACAAGCGTTGGCGGGCCGGCGCGAGCGCGTGTCATAACACTGTTCGGGGCCGTGCTCGCCCTCAGCACCGCCGACTCAGCGACGATCGGTGCGGTCGAGCCACAGCTGGCGAGCAGTCTCCACATCAGCCTCACCCGGGTCGGACTGCTCAGCACCGTCGCGCTGCTGGTCGGAGCGGTCTGCGTGATACCCGTCGGAATGGCCGTCGACCGCGTCAAGCGAATGCCGCTGCTCTCGGCGAGCATCGTCCTGTGGAGCGTCGCCTCGCTCGCGAGCGCGTTCTCCGGGAGTTACGAAACGCTGCTGCTGACGCGCGTCGCCTTAGGCGCGGTGACCGCGACTGCCGGGCCGGCGATCGCCTCGCTGACCGGCGACTACTTTCCCGCGAGCGAGCGCGGCCGCGTCTACTCCTACATCCTCGCCGGCGAGGTCGGCGGCACCTCGGCGGGTTTCATCGTCTCCGGCACCGTCTCGAGCGCGATCTCGTGGCGCGCGGCGTTCGTGCTGCTGGCCCTCGCCGGCTTCTACCTCGCGCGGGCGCTGTGGCGCGGTGTGCCCGAACCACTACGCGGCGGCCAGAGCCATCTCGAGCCAGGCGTGACCGACCTGCACGAAGCGCTCGCCGCCGTACGCTCGCGCGCACGTGAGCCATGGCCGGCCGGTCCTGAGGACGAGGACGCGCCGGAGAACGAGCTGGCGCGCGACGCCGTGCGACGACGCGGGGTCAGCCCGGACTGGAATCTTGTCCTCAACGAGGACCCGGCGAAGATGTCGATCACCCGGGCGTTTCGCTACATCTTCCAGATCCCGAGCAACGTGATGCTGATCTTCGGCTCCTCGCTCGGCTACTTCTTCTTCGCCGGCCTCCAGCTCTACGCGCTCGCGTTCATGATCCACCACTACAACGTGAGCCAGCTGACGGCCGAGCTCGTGCTCGTGATGCTGGTCATCGGCGCGATCATCGGCACGCTGATCAGCGGCCGGGTCAGCGACGCACTGGTGCGCCGCGGCTTCGTCGAGGCGCGCGTGCTGATTCCCGCGGTCTGCTACATCGGCGCGTTCGCCCTGCTGATTCCAGGGCTTCTGTCGAGCAGCCTGGGGTCGGCGCTGTGGCTCGACGTCGCCGGCGCGGCACTGCTAGCGGCAGCGAACCCACCCCTGGATGCAGCGCGCCTCGACATCATCCCGCCGGGGCTTTGGGGCCGGGCCGAGAGCGCCCGCACGGTCCTGCGATCGCTGGCGCAGGCGTTCGCGGGACTGATATTCGCGGCGCTCGCCGAGCTGATCGAGGGCATCGCGCCCCCGCTGACCCCGATCGGGACGCACGCGCACGCGCAGCACCTCCACCACCTCAAGCCCAACGTCGGGCTCGGGCTGGAGTACAGCTTCCTGATCCTGCTCGCCTCGCTGGCGGCCGCCGGAATCTTCCTGCTGCGCGCGCGCCACCGCTACTCGATCGATATCGCAACCGCGGCCGCCGCCTCGCAAGCCTGAAGGGCCGTCCCGCCAGGGCCCTCGCGGGAGCCTGCGGCAGCCCGGCGCGCTACGCAGCGGGACCCGCCGCGAGGGTGATCACGGCGGTGTGCTCGACACTCGCGCGATCGACCCAGTCGAGCGCCACCGTCGCCCCTGGGCTGTAGCGGACGAGGGCGTTGGTCAGGTCGGCCGGCGAGCTGACCGCTGTACCGCCGATCGCAGTGATCACATCGCCATAGCCGAGCCCGGCGCGAGCTGCCGGTGTCCCCGGTACCGCATTCGCCACGATGACGCCCGCGGGCTGGGCGGCACCCGAGCCGATATCGACGCCGATGAACGCCGTCGGTCCGATGTGGATCGCGTCCGATCCGTGGCGCGCACGGATCTGCGCGGCCACCGGCTTGACGGCGTCGATCGCGATCGCGAACCCCTGACCGGCCGTATGGCGGCTGAACTCGAAGCTAGTTGACGCAGCCGTGTCCATGCCGATGACTGCACCAGTGCCGTCGACCATCGGCCCGCCGGAATCACCAGGCTCGAGGTCCCCATCAATCTGGATCAGCCGGTCGAGGTGCTCGGTGCTCGCGCTGACGTCGTCCTCGATCGTGATTGCTTCGCTCAGGCCGATGACGGTGCCGCTGCGCGCCGCGGGTGCACCTCCGATACCGCCGGCGTTTCCGATCGTGACGATCCCCTCGCCGAGGCCGACGCGCGCCGAATCACCGAATCTCACGGTCGCCAGCCCGCGCGCGTTCTCGAGCGCGAGCACGGCGATGTCACGACGCTCGTCGTAGCCGATGACGCGCGCCACGTAGGTCTGCCCGTTACCGATGTCGGTCGCCCGAATCGTGCTGGCGCCCTCGATCACGTGGTTATTTGTAAGTACGTCACCGCCCGGGGTCAGCACCATGCCGGTGCCGGCAGCACGCCCGCGACCGTCATACAGATCCGTGTAGATGTCGACGAGCTGAGCGTCGACGCGAGTCACCAGTGGCCCACTGACAACCGAGATCGTCCTCGCTGGAGAGGGGCCGATGACGCCGCCGATGACGGCGACGACGGCGACGAACGCCACCGCTGCGGCGAATGTGCTCGCCATCAAGAACGCCACGCTGCGGCCTTCGCTGCCACCTCGCCGCGGCGGCTGCGGGCCGATTTCGCCTTGCGTCACCCCTCGATTGTTGCGAACCCGCCCAAGATCGGCGGCTGCTGCCCGCTATCCGTTGAGGAACAGACCGCTGAGCACCAGCTGACCGCGGCGGCAGAACGCGCGCGGCGGCGCGATCGCCAGTGTCAACTTGCCGCCTCCGTCGGGCATCGTCAGCGCAACTCGCGAGGCCGGCGCTTCGCAATCTCCGTGGGTCGGTTCACCGGGGCCGGGGTTGGTGTAGGCGTTCGCGTCGAGCGTCGCGCGCTGGCTCGGCGCAATCACGTACGGGTAGGCCACCGGGTCCAGCGGACTCGTCGGCACTGGATCTCCGCCGCGGCTCTCGAGCTCGACGTGCGGCGTTCCCACGACGACGCAGGGGGCAGTACCGTGGTTGCTGAGCACGAGTGCATATGTCGCCTGCCCCGAATAGGGCGCCCCGACCGCCCGGAAGGACCCGGCGAGCGAGCTCGACCTACAGGGGGACGTGCGTGGCACGACACGCAGCCGCGTGAAGGCGATCGCCCCGTGCTGGCAGACCATTGTCGGGTCCATCGGCGCGAGCAGCCTGCCGCCCCCGCGCAGGGTCAGAGCCAGCGAGTAGGCAAGCGGCTCGCAGCGATCGCCCGGCTCGTTCGATGCTGCGATATCCGGGCTGAACGTCGCGTTCGACTGCGCCCACCGCCCGGCGGCAAGCTTCACCGCGTGGGAGCCGCCCCCGTCGGCGTGCGCACGGGTCGCCAACGCGACATGACCCGCCCCCAGCAGCCTGATTGCCGGCAGCCCGGAGATCGTGCAGCTTGCACGGCCGGTGTTCGTGATCGTCAGCGTGTATTCGACCTGCCCGGCTCCCTGGCTCCCGGGAACCAGCGAGAACGTCGCGCGCACCGAGCTCGGGCCGCAGCGCGCGAGCGCGACGCCCGAGGTCGAACGGCCGCACGCACCGGTCAGCGTGGCGAGCAGCGCGAGCGCCACCACCGCCGCGCCCCGACCGACTCCCGTTCGATGCCCCACGGCCATCCGGCTCGTCCCCAGCTCGCTCGCCGGCGCCAGCATAACCCTCGAACGCTCGCGCGCGCTACGCTCGGGACGATGTCCGTGCGACTCGGAGTATCGACGGCGGTGCTCCTGCTGGCAGGCTCCCTGGCCTGCGCCGTGCCCGCCACGGCGGCGCGGCAGAGCTCGGTCGCGGTGGTCAGCTGCCCGACGAGCTACGGGATCAAGCAGCGGCCACCGGCGCTGCCAAAGCGCCTCAGCGTCGCGGCGAGCCAGTCCGCGACAAAGCAGCTCGCTGCATACACCAACGGCGTCCTGATCCTGCTCGGGCCGCGCGACTGGCACTGCCACGCGCTTGTCGGCGCCGACGGCTCGGCCGATATGACGATCGCCGCCGGCAGCACCATCCGTGTGTCCCAGCCGGCGATCACCGAGAACTTCGCCAGCACGCCTGGGGACGCCTCGTCGCTCGCCTGCGCGCTATTCCCGGCGGCTGCCAGCCAGCTGCCGTCCGGCGAGCATTGCTCCAGGCAAAAGCCACCGCGCGAGGCGACATCGACGATCAATTCGCACACGCTCGCGTTCGCGGACCCGCGGCGCGTCCATGGCGACGGCGTCCCGTCGGGCGGCTCTGATGCAGCACGCGGGGTGATGGCCTTCGTCCCGGCCGGGAGCGGCTTTGCCGGCTTCGCCTTTATCGCGACCTGTACGTTGCCGAGCTCAGCGCGCGGGATCTGCACGACCGTTCTGCATGACGCGCTGACAAGGATTCCGGCTGACGAATAGGCGAGCTTGCGCGCCTAGACACGGACCCGACGGCCGACGCTGGCCGGCGCTTTGCCTAATCGACCGCCGCGCCGTGGAGGCCCCCGGTCGCGCGCGTGCGAGCCGCCCACGCCTTGTTGATCACCTCGAGTGAGCCGCTGATGATGCCGTCGACGAAGGCGGAGGAGTCGTTGACGTTGGGCAGCGGCTCGTCGGGCACTGCGACGTCGAGGAACTCGCAGAGCGGCTCCCAGCCGTCCTGCGGCTGCCAGACCAGCAGCCGTTCCGCCGGCACCGTGCGCTTGACCTCCTCATTCCAGTCCTCCATCAGCTGACCGAAGGCGGCGTCGTCGTAGGTGTCGCCGTGGAGCGCGCCGCCCTCGGCCCACATCAACGCCGTCATCAGTTCGAGGAAGCGCCGCCAGAGCGGATCGACGGCGCTGCGAGCGAGCGAGATGTGGGCGAGCAGTGACGGGCCCATGTAGCACGCCCAGACCGTCTCGCGCATGCTCTTGACCCAGCCGTCCGCCGAGCGGACGCTCAGCAGAACTTTCGCCTCCGGGTAGAAGTCCATCAGCTCGCGGTAGTAGCGCGCGGCCGGGAAGTCGACCGCCGCGCGGTGGCCGGCGAAGATTGCCTCCCAGTCGGGGTCGCCCGCAACGACCCGCTCCCACGGCGGAAGCCCTGTCTCGAGCTTGCCGAGGACGTCGCGCATGTGCTGGCAAGGCGTGAAGCCGAGCTTCTCCATCGCCATCAGCTGGGTCGTCGTGGCGGTCCTTGGGAGTCCTGCGCCGATCAGCTCCATGTATCGCTTCCTCGTCTTTCGTGTCGGGGTGCGCGTGAGAGTGGCGCCTCCGCGCGCCGCCCGGCTCAGGCTAACATCGCCTCTCGTGCGGGGGTTGCTTCGTTGGCTGGCTATCGCGCTGTACGCGGCGCGCCCGCCGGCCGCGAACCCGGTGCTGGGGGCGGCGCCGAGCAGCCCGACAGCCGATCGCAGCATGCCGCCGCGCTGACGGTCGAGGATGGACGCGGCAGCCCAGCTCAAGCGCCTGACACTCCTCACGTGCAGCATCGCGTCGGGGATCGGGGTGCTCGACTCGACGATCGTCAACATCGCCCTGCCGACGATTCAGCGCAGCCTCGGCGGCGGGCTCGCGGGCCAGCAATGGATCGTCAACTCCTACCTGCTGACGCTCGGCTCGCTGATCCTGCTCGGCGGCTCGCTCGAGGACGTCTTCGGCGCGCGGCGTGTCTTCTCGGCCGGCGTCGCCGGCTTCGGCGTCGCCTCGATCCTCTGCGGGCTGGCGCCGTCGATCCCTGTGCTCGTCGCCTGTCGCGCGCTCCAGGGTGTCGCGGGGGCGCTGCTTGTGCCGGCCTCGCTGGCGGTGATCGTCGCGACCTTCGACGAGCAGGAGCGTGGGCGCGCCGTCGGCACCTGGACGGCGTTCACGACTGTCGCGAGCGTGATCGGCCCGCTCGCGGGCGGCGGCCTGCTCGCGATCGCATCGTGGCGCTGGCTCTTCTTCATCAATGCGCCGTTCGTTGCGGTTTGCCTGGCGTTGATCCTGGCGATCATCCCGCGCGCCGAACGCAGCGGGCCGCGGCGGCGGATCGACGTGCGCGGCGCGCTGCTCTGCGTGTTCGGTCTCGGCGGCACCGTCTTCGGGCTGATCGAGGAGACGCGTCTGGGCTGGAGTAGTCCGGCGGTCATCGGACCGTTCGCTGCCGGGGTCGTTGTTTTGGCGCTGTTCGTCGTCGCCGAGCGCCACACCCGCGACCCGATGCTGCCGCTCGTGATGTTCGCGCGTCGTAACTTCGCCGTCGCGAATTTGGAAACGTTTGCAATCTACGCAGGACTCGCTGTTCTGATCCTCTTTCTCGTGCTGTTCTTGCAGCAGGTGGCGGGATACTCGCCGCTGGACAGCGGTCTCGCGCTGCTGCCGGTGACGCTGATCGTGTTCTTGGCCTCAAGTCGCTTCGGCGCGCTGGCGACCCGGCTCGGCGCGCGTCTGTTCATGGGCGCCGGGCCGATCGTCGCCGCCTGCGGAATGCTGCTGCTGCTGCGCGTCGGCGTTCGCGCCAACTACCTCGGCGAGATCCTCCCTGCGGTCCTCGTGTTCGGCGTCGGGCTTGCGATGACCGTAGCGCCGCTCACGACGACTGTCCTCTCACACGTCAGCAGCCTGGAAGCTGGCATCGCCTCAGCCGTCAACAACGCGATCGCACGGATCGCGGGACTGCTCGGAAGCGCCGCGGTCGGGACCGTGCTCGCCGGGACGTTCGCGGCGTCGTTCGAGAACCGGCTCGATCACACTCGCCTGGGAGCCGCCGGACGCGCAGCTGCGCTCGCGGCGAAGCACCTCGTGCTCGGGCGCCCGTCGGTCGCCCAGCTTCCCGCGGCCCAGGCACACGCAGTGATCAGCGCCGCGAACGGCGCTTCGCTCGTGAGCTTTCACATCGCCGTCGTGATAGCAGCGGTGCTGCTGGTCGCCGGCGGCGTAACCGGTGCGATCGGGATCCAGCGGCTCGACCCGGCGCCCGTTTGATCAGTGCGCTGGCGCGACTGCGGCGATCAGGTCGAGCAGCGAGTTGGGGTGCACCAGATCGAACCCGGCGGGCACGTCGAGATAGCCGGGACCGCCACCGGGACGGTCGCTGTGCCCGTACTGCCAGACGATCTTCTTCGACTTCGGGTCGATCACGATCACGCGATCGTGGTAGTCGTCGCTGACGATCACGTCGCGGTTCGGTAGAACCTCGGCCAGCGACGGGTCGAAGAGGACCCCGGCGCCGTGCTTTGGCGCGTAGCGCCACAGCACCGCACCGTTCTTGTTGAAGATCTCGACGGCCCCGGGATGCGTGTGATCGACCGCGATCAGGTCGCCGGAGGGCGTCTCGTTGACGCCATAGGCGAGCTTGAACCCGGGCACCTGTACGACGCTGGTCAGCTTCCCCTTTGAATTCAGCAGGTCGACCCAGTCGTCGTGCAGCTCGGTCACGACGGTGCCGCCGCCGCGTAGCGGGAATGCGCTAGCCGGCTCATCGAACTTCTGCGGCGGCGAGTGAGTGCACTTGCCGGTCTTGCCGAGCTGGGCGACGACGCGGTGGTGCGGCGGGGTGATCACCGCGACGCGGCAGTTGTGGATGTCGGCCACTGCGACCTGCCCGTTGGCGTAGACGAGCGCCGCCGAAGGCGCGTCCAGGTAGTTGACGGCGGAGCCGGTCGCGTCGTAGTGACCGTAGGTGAACAGCGCGATGCGGTGGGCGGTGGAGAGCACCTCGACGCGTCCGTGGCCCTCGTCGGTGATCGCGATCGCGCTCCCGGACGGGTTGAAGAAGGCGTAGTTGGGGGTGAACAGGACGTTGGAGAAGCTTTGCGGGTGGTAGCTCCAGACGACCTGGCCGGTTGGCGAGACGACGAGCAACTTGCGCGATCCCGAGTCGGCGATCAGCAGGTTGCCGGGCAGGACCGAGGTGTCGGTCGCAATCGCGAGGTGTCCCTTCGTCGTGACCGTCGATGTCGGCGTCGTCGGACCCTTGTGCGCAGGCGGCGTCGGCTTGCCCGAGCCGCTGAGCCCTTGGACGACACCGAAGACGATCAGCGCAACGACGACGACGAGGATCAGCAGGCGAATCTGGCCGTTGCGCCGGTGGCGGCGGTGTGCGGCCGCGCGCCGCTGCTGGATCTCGTCGGGGGTGTGCTCGTAGCTCGTCGGGAAGAGGTCAGAGGCCTGGCGCGCGAGCTCCTCCTCATAGCTCGAAATCGGCGGCGCGTCGTCCTCTTCGGGTAGCGACAGGCCCGCGAGCGCTTCGCCGCCGTCAAGCGTGTCACCGCTGTCCTCGTTGTCGTCCAGCGTGCCGCGCTGACCCTCGAAATCACGACTGTCGAGGGTCTCCTCATCGTCGTCGGGCTCGTCGCGCTCGCTGCTCTCCGGCTCGCCGCCGCCGGGCTCATCAGGCTCGCCACCGTCAGGCGCGTCCCCGTCCGGCGCGTCGAACTCGTCGCTGCCAAGCGCGTCGGGCTCGCCGCTGCCGGGGCCGCCCAGTGCGGGGCCCTCCTCGCGCTGTCGGCGGTACTCCTCGAATGACGGAATCCTGCCTTCGTCTTCTTCTTCGTCGCTGTCGTCCTCGTCATCGCGGAGGATGTCGTGGGCGCCGGTCGCGGGCAGATCGCTCTCGGGCGGCTCCTCGTCACGCCACAGACCGCCCTCGCTGCGCTCCCCGTCGCCTCCGCGCGGCGGCTGCTTGCCGCCTGGCGGCGGGATGTCGTCGTCGTCAGCCATCGATCAGTGCTTCTTCTTCGTTGTCGTTGCCGTCGCGTTCAGCGTCAACGTCCCGACGCTGTCGGTCGTTGCGCCATCGCTCAAGCCGCCGGCGAGATAGATCGTCTTGCCATCGACGACCGCGCTGGCGGCCTCGCCTCGCGAAATGTCCATCGTCCCGGCGCGTGCGAGCTGTCCCGATGTGGGATCGACGGAGTAGATAGTCGACAGGGTCGTCGGCGTCGGCGTCTTGTTCGGTACCGCGCCGCCGATGATGTAGGCGAAGTTCCCGAGCGTCGCGCCGGATGCTGCGAAGAGCCCGCTCGGCAGCTGCGCCGCGAGCTTGCGGACCCTGTCGCTCGCCGGATCGAAGATGTAGACAGCCTTGCTGGCGACACCGTCCGCGAGCAGGCCGCCGGCGATCACGAGCTTGCCGTCGACCGCTGCGACGGCGGTGTAGCTCAGCGGAACCGGGAGCTGCGCCGCGACGACCTTCGCCGTTGTCTCGCCGACCGTCCAGGAGTCGATCGTGTTGAGGGTATTCGAGCCGTCGTAGCCGCCGACGATGTAGGCCGTCGAGCCGATCACGGCGGCCGACGCGCCTGTGTTGTTGGTCGGCAGCTTGGCGATCTCGGTGATCGCGCTGTTGCTCGAGGTGGGGTTGTAGCTGAGGATGCCGCGCTCGCCGGTGCTGCTCGACAGGCTGCCCGTGCTGCCGCCGAAGATGTACTCGTTGCTCTTCAACGTGACGGCGGCAGCCCCGTACAGCGTGACCGGCAGGCTCCCGACCGGCTTCGCCTCGGTCGGTGAGACGGTTTCGACCACGGCAGTCGCGTTCTTGTCGACGTCGAGCCCGCCGAACAGGGTGAACCCGTTCTGGCCGGGGATCGGCGCCGCAAAGCTCGCGCGGAGCGCCTCTGTCAGTCCGGCGCTACCGCCGTATGTCAGCGGCGCCGGACTCGTGGGTAGCGTTTTATTCGCCGCGAGGTGCTTCACTGGGCTCCCGCCGCCGATCGCGACGATAATGATTATCAAGAGCAGAACCAGTCCTACCCCCGCGGCGAACGTGCGTCGTCGCCGCCGGTAGATCTCGGCCTGGTTCCACATGTAAACGCTGAGTGTCCCTGATCCTCCGGCGGATCGGGGCAGATGAATGCTCACTTGCTTGCGCACGCCCACGCGGCATGCGAACATCTGTTCGTATGATCGCCTGCATCCTCATTCCCCGGTTCGAGTTGACAGTAGCCGCCGGTGGACCAGTGGCGCTTGCCGGTCGCGCGCTCGCGCTCGCGCCCGACAGCCGCAGCGGCCCAGCAGGCCCGATCGGCGAGGCCTCGGGCGCCGCCGAGGCGTTCGGAATCCGCAGTGGCATGGCGCTCGGCGAGGCGCTGGCGCGCTGCCCCGAGCTCGAGCTTCTCAGCGCCGATCCGATCGCTGTCGCCGACGCCTGGGAGGGTGTTCTTGGCGCGCTCGAGCAGACCGGTGCCGGGGTCGAGTCGCAGCGCCCCGGGCTCGCCTGCTTCGCCCTCCCCGGCCTGCGCGGCATCCACGGCGGCTCCGATGAGCTCGTCCTCGCCGCCGCGCGCCGCGCGCTCGCGCGCCCGGTGCGCCTTGCCGCTGCGCCGACCCGCTTCTGCGCGCTCGCGGCAGCGCTCGCGACGCGACCGCGGCGCACGACGATCGTCAAGGGCAGCGCCCGCGAGTATCTGGCGCCGCTGGCGGTCGGCCTGCTGCGAGCGCGCGAGCAGACAGCGCCGCTCGCCCTGACGCTCGAGCGGCTCGGGATCGCGACACTCGGCGAACTGGGGTCGATGCGTCGGGCGCAGGTCGCCGACCGCTTCGGCTATCCCGGCATCGAGGCCCACCGGCTTGCCTGCGGCGAGGACGACCAACCGCGTCCACGCGTCTTCGAGGAGCCCCTCCAGGAGAGCCTCGATCTGCCCGAGGCCGCGAGCGGCCAGGCACTCGAGCACGCGCTCGGCCTGCTGATCGACAGGCTGCTCGGAGCCCCGCAGCGGCGCGGGCGCACGCTGCGCGCAGCGACGCTGAGCGCACGCCTGCTCGACGGCGGCAGCTGGCGCAGCACCGTCACCTTCCGCGAGGCCCTGGCCGAGCCGGCGCGGATGCGCCTCGTGCTCGCACCGCGCCTCGCGCTGCTGCCATCCCCGGCGGAGACGCTCGTGCTCTGTGCCGAGCGCTTCGGGCCATCGTGCGGGCGCCAGCCCGAGTTGTTCGACCAGGCGATCCAGCGCCGGCGCGAGCGTCTGCGCGAAGCTGTCAGCCAGCTGCGCGTCGCCGCCGGCGCCGACGCCGCCCTGCGCGTCTGCTGGGCCGAGCTCGCCTCGCGCGTCCCCGAGCGGCGCGCGCTGCTCACCCCCTACGAGTCGTGAGCGGCGCCCCGCGACGGCTCGCCACCGCGCGCGCCGCGCGCGTGCGGGCGACCCGTGCCGGCAGGCCGCTCGAGGTCGACGGCCAGCGGATCGAGCACGTGCGCGAATCCTGGCTCGTCGAGGACCGCTGGTGGACCGAGCAGCCGCTGCGCCGCCGCTACTGGGAGCTCGTCAGCGACGGCGGGCGCGACCTCGTCGTCTACCACGACCTCGCCAGCGGCAGCTGGCTGCGCCAGCGGTGAGCTACACCGAGCTGCACTGCCACTCCGCCTACTCATTCCTCGACGGCGCATCGCTGCCCGAGGAGCTCGTCGCGACCGCGCTCGAACTCGGCTACGAAGCGCTCGCGCTGACCGATCACGACGGCGTCTGGGGCTCGATGGAATTCGCGCAGGCGGCGCGCGGGCTCGGCCTGCGGGCGATCCACGGTGCCGAGCTGAGCATCGACTACCCGCGATCGCGCGGGGACGCCCCGTTCGGCGGACCCCCGAACGCCGGGGGCGTGCAGGCAGGCACCCGCCACCTGACGCTGCTCGTCGCGAACGAGCGCGGCTGGCAGAACCTCTGCCGCCTGCTGACGATCGCCCATGCAGGGACCCGGGTTCGCTTGCGCGACCCGAGTCCCCCGAGGGTGTCGCTCGAGGCCGTCTACGAGCACGCGGCGGGGTTGGTGTGCCTCAGCGGGTGTGCTGAGCGCGGCGTCCATGACGTCGAGAGCCTGCGCCTGCTGCTCGAGGCCTTCGGCAGAGACCGGCTCTATGTCGAGCTGCAGCGGCCGTTTCTCGAAGATGACCGCACGCGCAACGCGATGCTCGCCGGGCGCGCCCGGCGGCTCGGGCTACGGACCGTCGCGACCGGCAACGTCCATGCTCATGCACCCTCGCGCGCGCCGCTCCAGGACGCCTTCGTCGCGCTGCGCCACCATCTGACGCTCGACTCGAGCGAGCCGCTGCGCCGTCCCAACTCGAGCCACGTGCTCGCCTCGCCCGCGGCGATGGCGGCGCGCTTCTCAGACCACCCCGAGGCGCTCGCACAGAGCAGCGAGCTTGCCGACGAGCTGCGCTTCGACCTCGCGGCAGACCTCGGCTACCGCTACCCCGGAGTCGAGGACTCAGGCGCCGACCGCCGGCTGGCGGAGCTCTGCGCCCACCACGTGCGCGCCCGCTACAAGGGGATCGCGCTGCGCGAGGCCAAGGCGCGCCTGGAGCAGGAGCTCGCGGTGATCGGGCAGCTCTCGCTCGCCGGCTTCTTCCTGCTCCACCACGAGGTCCTCGAGCTCTCGCGCGATGTCGCCGCCGAGATCCGTGGGCCCGACTCGGCGCGCGCGCTCCTGCCACCGGGTCGCGGGCGCGGCTCCTCGGTCTCCTCGATCGTCTGCTACCTGACCGGCCTCTCGCACATCGACCCACTGGCGAGCGGCCTGGCAATCGGGCGCTTCCTCAACCCCGAGCTTTCATCGCTGCCCGACATCGACCTCGACTTCCCGCGCGACATCCGCGAGGCGCTGATCCGCCGCGTCCACGAGCGCTACGGTCGCGAGCGAGCCGCGCTCGTCGCGACATTTCCGAGCTTTCGCGCGCGCGGCGCGATCCGCGAGCTCGGCAAGGCGCTAGGCCTGCCACCGGCGGACATCGAACGGGCGGCGCGGGGCTCCGACAGCTTTGGCCGCCGCGTCGACCGCGACCTGCAGAGCGCGCTCGGCGGACGCGCCCACTCCGGGCGCTGGGTCTGGCTCGAGCGGCTCGCGGGCGAAGCGCTCGGCCTCCCGCGCCATGTCTCCCAGCACCCCGGCGGGATGATCATCGCGACCCGGCCGCTGATCGACTGCTGCCCCGTCGTGCCGGCGGCGATGGAGGGCCGCCAGCTCGTCCAGTGGGACAAGGACTCCTGCGCCGACGCCGGCTTCCTCAAGATCGACCTGCTCGGGCTCGGCATGCTCTCGGCGGTCGAGCGCTGCGTCGAGCTGATCGCCAAGACCCGCAACCAGCGGATCGACCTCTCGCGGATCCCGTTCGACGACGCCGAGACGTTCGCCGCGATCCAGCAGGCCGAGACGACAGGCGTCTTCCAGATCGAGAGCCGCGCGCAGATGCAGTCACTGCGCCGCACGCGCCCGGAGAACCTCGAGGAGCTCGCGGTCCAGGTCGCGATCATCCGCCCCGGCCCGATCCAGGGCGGCGCCGTCAACCCCTACATCGAGCGCCGCCAGCGCCTGCGCGAGGATCCCGACTACGAGCCGCCGACCCTGCACCCTTCGCTCAAGGAGGTGCTGCGCGAGACGCTCGGGACGATCATCTTCCAGGACCAGGTGCTCGAGGTCGCGCAGGCCTTCGCCGGCTTCGGTCCCGGCGAGGCCGACGGCCTGCGCCGCGCGATGAGCCGCAAGCGCGCGAGCGTCGCGATCGAGCGCTACCACAAGCGCTTCCTCGCGGGCGCGGCAGCGCACGTCGGCGCCGAGCCCGCGCTGGCCGAGCAGGTCTGGCAGATGGTCGCGGGCTTTGCCGGCTTCGGCTTCCCCAAGGCCCACAGCGCCGCCTTCGGCCTGCTCGCCTACCAGTCGAGCTGGCTGCGCGTCCACCACGGCCCCGAGTTCCTCTGCGCGCTGCTGAACGAGCAGCCGATGGGCTTCTACCCGCCCGACAGCCTGGCCCACGAGGCCCAGCGCCGCGGGATCGAGCTGCGCGCCGTCGACGTGAACGAGTCAGACGCGGAGTGCACGGTCGAATCCAGCGGGTCGGACGCCGCGGCGCATGCGCCGCGGCGGGGATCGGCGCATGCGCCGATCCCCCGGGGGGCGCATGCGCCCCCCGGCTCAGCCGGGGCAGTGCGGATCGGTCTCGGCTACGTTCGCGGCGTCCGCGCCGAGGAGGTCGCGGCGCTCGTCGCGACGCGCAGCGCCGACGGCCCGTTTGAGAGCCTCAGCGCGCTGATCGCGCGCGTCCCGGCGGCGCGTTCCTCGCTCGAGCAGCTCGCCTGGTCGGGCGCCTGCGACTCGCTTGCCGGGAGCCGTCGCGCCGCGCTCTGGTCGCTCGGCGTCGCGCTCGGCGGGCGGCGCGTCCCCGGCGGTACGCAGCTCGCGCTGGCGCTCGATCTCGGTGGCGTGCCGGCGCTGCCGGCGCTCGGGCGCTGGGAGCGCCTGCTGGCGAACTACGCGACGAGCGGGGTGACGCTCGACGACCACGCGCTCGCGATCCTGCGCCCGCGCCTTGACGGCGTCGCGACGAGCCGCGAGCTCGAGCGTCTGCGCCACGGCGCCGGCGTCGCGGTCGCCGGGATCGTCGTCGCGCGCCAGCGGCCCGAGACGGCGAGCGGCGTCGTCTTCATGCTGATCGAGGACGAGCACGGCACAGTCAACCTGATCGTCCCCCCCGCGCTCTACGAGCGCCGCCGCCACATCGTCCGCGCCGAACCGCTGATCATCGCCCGCGGTCGACTCGAGCGCCCGCCTGCCGGGGGCGGCACGATCAACGTGCTGGTGGCAGAGCTGGGCATGCTCGACGAGGCGCTCGCCGCTGACACAGGGTCGCTTGACAGGCTGCCTGTCCGCGACGTGCATTCGCCGCTGGAGCGCGACGGTGCCGCCGACCTGCGGGCCGTGGCGCCCGAGGTCCAGAGCTTCGCCTCGGGCCGGCGGCGCTAGCTCTCAGCCCGCGGCGCCGAGCATCGACGCGTCGAACATGCGGACGTTGCCGCAGTAGCCGCAGACGATCGTGCGGACCGCGAGATCGCTGATCGGCGGCTCGAGCGAGGGCAGTACGAACGTGCCGGGGCTGATGTTCCAGTCGCTGCGACCGCAGGCGTCACAGGCGCGCGCGAGGATCACTCCCTTCGCGTTGAGCTCGGTCTCGGTCGTGCCGGTGTCGTCCTGATCGTCGTTCGTCATACGGGCAGCGTACGCATTAGCCGTACTGGACCGGTCGGCGCGCGCGGTCGGAGACGAGCAGCAGCAGCGCCAGCAGGACGAAGTTCATCAGCACCGATGAGCCGCCGTAGGCGACGAACGGCAGCGTCACACCGGTCAACGGGATCAGGTCGGTGACACCGCCGACGATCACGAAGACCTGCATCGCGACGATGAACGCGAGGCCCGTCGCCAGGAGCTTCGAGAACGAGTCGCGCGCCTGGGTCGCGATCTTCAGGCCCCGCGCGACGAACAGCGCATAGACGACGAGCAGCCCGGTCGCCCCGACGAGGCCCGTCTCGTTCGTGATCACCGCATAGATCATGTCGCTCTGCGGGATCGGTACGAGCGTCGGCGCGAGCGACTGCGCGAAGCCGGTGCCGATGAAGCCGCCGTCGGCCTGGGAGAACAGCGCCTGCGCGAGTTGCTCGCTGCCGCCGACCGCGTTATACAGCGCCGGCTGGAAGGGGTGCTCCCAGTCGAGTACGCGGGCGTAGATGTGGGCGACGTGGGTACCGAGGTAGTAGGCGCCGGCGGCGAACAGGATCAGCCCCAGAAACGGGAACGAGAAGCGTCCCGTCGCGACGTAGAGCAGCGCCAGGAAGGCGCCGAAGAACATCAGCGAGGTTCCGATCTCGCGCGTGACGAGGAGCATCGCCATCGCCGAGCCCCAGACCAGCAGCAGCGGCCCGAACTGCTTCATTGGTGGCAGCGTCAGCCAGAGGATTCGCCGGCCCGCCGTCACCAGCAGCTGGCGGTTGTCGCGCAGGTAGGACGCGAGGAAGATGACGATCGCGATCTTGCCGAACTCCGAGGGCTCGAACGAGACCGAGCCGATGTGGACGCTCAGGTAGGCGCCGTTGACCTGCTGGCCGATGCCGGGCAGGCGCGGCAGCAACAGGCTGCCGATCCCGACCACCGCGATCAGGTAGCGGTAGTTCTCCAGCTGCAGGTAGCGCCCGTCGCGCAGCGCGATGATCGTGATCGCGAACAGCACCAGCCCGGCGGCCAACCAGACCCCCTGCTGGCGGGCGACGCCGGCGACGTGATCGCCCGCCGGGGAGTTGATGCTGATCGCGTAGAGCTCGACGATTCCGATGCTCGCGAGCACCGCCGCGAGCGGGAACAGGTAGGGGTCGGCATCGGGCGTCGTGCGGCGGATCACGATGTGCGTCGCGAGACACAGCGCGAGGAACCCGGCGCCGTAGGTCAGCGACGTGCTCGAGACGCGGTTCTGGCTCTGGATGAAGATCGCCGCGAAGCCGGCAGTGACGAGTAGCGCCGACGGAATCAGCGCGACCAGCTCCCTGTTGCGCGGCCCGAGCACCCTCAGCAGGGTAGTGGCTTGCGGCTCAGTGCCCGCGGCTCGGCGCGGCGTCGAGTGCTTGGTTGACGAGCGCGTCGGCGCGCTCGTTCTGCTCGCGGCGCACCGTCCTGATCGACCAGCGCTCGAACCCGGCGAGCGCCGCGCGAGCCTGGGTGAACAGCTCGATCATCGCCGGGTGCTTGACCCTGTAGCTGCCGTCGAGCTGCTTTGCGACGAGCTCGGAGTCGTTGACGAGCTCGAGTTCACTCGCGCCGAGCGCCTTCGCACGGGCGATTCCGAGCAGCACGCCGCGGTACTCGGCGACGTTGTTCGTCTGGACTCCGAGCAGTTCGCTGGCCTCGTCGATCACCTCACCGTCACCGTTCGCTACGCTCGCCGCCGCGGCGGCCGGGCCCGGGTTGCCGCGCGCGCCGCCGTCGACGTGGACGACGAGCTTCACGCAGCGGCGGGGCGCTCACCGAACAACGGCGGCAGCTCACCCGCGATGCGGCGGCGACGGCGGTCGCGCAGTACCCGCTTGTCCTCATCCAGGCCGCGCACAGGCCGGCTGCGGCGCTGCGAGCGGCGTCGGTCGACGATCACCTCGATGTCGCCCTCGCCCGCGTAGTGGGCGCGCAGGGGCTCCAGCAGTTGCGTTTCGAGTTCGCGTGGGACGACGCTGTAGTACATGGCGTTGTTGGGCTCCTCAGGCGTCGGCGAGCGCGAGGTTGCCGCGCTCGTCGGCGATTGCGTTTGCAGGTGACAGCTCGCCGCCGAGCTCGCTCGGCTCGTAGCCCTGGCCGCGCTGGCGGACCGTCGAGTTTTCGAGGTCGATCTCGTAGCGGTACCAGCAGAGCTCCCAGACAATCGTCAGATCGACCAACACGTCCTCGGCTCGCGTGTGCACATATGGCGCTCCGAGCGAGCGCACGACGCCGCCGATCGTGCGCGCGTGCTCGCTCGCGTTGAACAGCTTCAGCGCCCGTGCAAGCTGCGCCTCGACGGCGCTCGGAACCGCCCGCACGTGGTGGGGCAGCTGGCCGCGCGCCTGCGCCTCAACCCGCAGCTCGTCGGTCGTCGGTTCGCTGCCGGCGCCGGCGTCGGGTTCGCGTCGCCCGCGCAGCCGCGCGACGAGCGAGCGCGCGCGCTCAGCGTGAGCCGCCGGCGCGAGCTGGGCGACGTCCGTGCCCTCACGGATCCAACCGTGGCGGTGGGCGCGCGTCGTGCAGAGGTCGCAGACGGCGCGGACCTGATCGCCGTCGTAGTAGCTGACCGGATACTCGCCGCGCAGCAGGCTGCGCTGGCAGACGTCGCAGACGACAGGTTCCCAGCGCATCTGCAGCTCTCGCGTCGCCACGTCCGGAGCCTACCGTTCCCGGGCCGATCGCCGCACACCAGCTGGGTCGTTGAACGACCCGCGCGCTGCGCAGCCAACCATCTAGGCGTGCACCGCCTCGACGCTCGATGCGTCGAGGACCTTCTTGACGAGGTGCCCGGGGACCTCCTCGTAGCGCAGAAACTCCATCGTGTAATCGCCCTGCCCACCGGTCAGTGAGCGCAGCTCGGGCGCATAGCCGAGCAGCTCCGCCATCGGGACCTCGGCCTTGACCTCGGTCATCGTGCCGACCGGCTCCATTCCCTGCGGTCGCCCGCGGCGACCGTTGAGATCGCCGATCACGTCGCCGACGGTGTCGTCGGGGATCGACAGCGTCACCGCCATCACCGGCTCCAGCAGCACCGGGTCGGCCTGCTCGAGCGCCTGTTTGACGGCGAGCGAGCCGGCGAGCTTGAACGCGAGCTCTGACGAGTCGACGGTGTGGAAGGACCCGTCGAACAGCGTGACGCGGACGTCCTTGACGGGGTAGCCGGCGAGGACGCCGTGCTCGAGCGCCTCGCGCGCGCCCTTCTCGACGGCCGGGATGAACGAGCGCGGGATCGCGCCGCCCTTGATCAGGTCGACGAACTCGAAACCGGCGCCGGGCTCGCTCGGCTCGATGCTGAGCTGGCAGTCGCCGAACTGGCCGCGCCCGCCCGACTGCTTCTTGTGGCGGCCGTGGGCGCTCGCCGATCGGCGGATCGTCTCCTGGTAGGGGACGCGCGGCGGTTTCAGCGTGACCTCGGCACCGAAGCGCGCCCGCAACCTGTCGATTATCACCTCGACGTGGATCTGCGACAGCCCGGCGACGATCTGCTCGCCGGTCTGGGGGTCGCGGTGCAGGTCGATCGTCGGGTCCTCCTCCTGCAGGCGGCGCAGCGCGGTGAAGACCTTGTCCTCGTCGCCCTTCGCCTTCGGCTCGATCGCGAATGCCATCACCGGCGCCGGCAGCTTGTCGGCCGGCATCCGGATCGGCTCGTCGCGCGCCGCCAGCCAGTCCCCGGCGCGCGTCTCCTTCAGCTTCGCGACGGCGCCGATATCGCCCGCGCCGAGCTCCTGCACCTGCGTCGTGCCCTTGCCGGAGAACACGAGCAGCTGCCCGATCCGCTCCTTCTGGTGCGTGCTCGTGTTCAGCAGCTGGGCCTCGTGGCGCATGACGCCCTGGTAGACACGGAAGATGTTGATCCGTCCGGCGTAGGGATCGGCGCGGGTCTTGAAGACATAGGCGAACAGCTCGCGCGACTCGTCGGGCTCGAGCGTCACCTGCTCGGTCGCGAAGCCGCCGTGCTCGACCGGCGAGGGCAGATCCTCGACGATCGCATCGAGCAGCCGGTTTGTCCCGAGGTTGCGCGTCGCGACGCCACAGACGACGGGGAAGATCGAGCCGTGGTTGGTACCGCGGCGCAGCGCGTCGACGATCTCCTCGTGCGAGATCTCTGAGCCCTCGAGATAGCGCTCCATCAGCTCGTCTGAGACCTCCGCGACTTCGTCCATCAACTTCTCGCGGTACTCCTGCGCCTGGGCGCGCACCTCGTCGGGGATCTCGATCTCGGCAGCGTTGCCGCGCCCGGGCTGGGCGTAGCTGTAGGCGCGCATGTCGACGAGATCGACGACCCCGCGGATCTCGTGCTCGGAGCCGATCGGGATCTCGGTCGCCACGACGTGGGGCCCGAACGCTGCCTTCAGCGACTCCAGCGTGCGAAAGAAATCGGCGCGCTCACGGTCGAGCATGTTGACGAACAGCATCCGCGCGATGTCATGCTCTGCCGCGACCTTCCACAGGCGCGCGCTCGTTACCTCGGCCCCCATCACCGCGTTGACGACGAAGATCGCGCTCTCGCAGACGCGCAGCGCGCCGAGCGCATCGGCGATGAAGCTCGGATCGCCGGGGGTGTCGATCAGGTTGATCTTGCGCCCCGCCCACTCGAACGAGCTCAAGGCCGCCGAGATCGACAGCTGGCGCTGCTGCTCGTCGGCGTCGATATCGGACGCGGTCGTGCCGTCAACCACGCTCCCGAGTCGAGTCAGCGCCCCGGCCTCGAACAGCAGGGCCTCATTGAGCGACGTTTTGCCCGCCCCGCGGTGGCCGACCAAAGCCACGTTGCGAATACCCTCGGCCTGATGGCGCATGCCGTATCTCCTCTGAATCGGGTCCGCGCAAGATAGCGCGAATCCGCACCAGCGAGCGAGCGCTCAGCGGATCTGCGAGAGCGTCCCGCGCAGGCCGAGAACCGCCTTCGTATGCAGCTGCGAGACGCGCGACTCGGTCACGCGCAGGACCTCGCCGATCTCGCGCAGCGTCAGGTTCTCGTAGTAGTAGAGCGCGATCACAAGCTTCTCGCGCTCGGGCAGGCGGTCGACTGCCTCGGCAATCCTGTCGCGCAGCTCGTTCTGGTCGACGATCCGCTCGGGATCGGCTGCCGCCGGGTCGCGCAGCGTGTCGAGCAACGAGATGCTGTCGCCGCTCGAATCCGATGAGGTCCAGAGCTCGTCGAGCGCGCTGACCGCCGAGTTGGCGATCGCCAGCAGCGACTCGCGGAACTCCTCGATCGGGATCTCGAGCTCCTTCGCGAGCTCCTCCTCGCTCGGCGCCCGTTGCAGCTTTGCCTCGAGCTTCACGTGGGCGCGCTCGATCGCCCGCGCCCGCGCCCTGACCGAGCGCGGCACCCAGTCCAGCGCCCTCAGCTCGTCGAGGATCGCGCCCTTGATCCGCGTGATCGCGTAGGTCTCGAAGCGGATCTCGCGGCTCATGTCGAAGCGCTCGATCGCCGAGATCAGCCCGCCGAGCCCGTAGGAGATCAGGTCGGCCTCGTCGATGTGCGCCGGCAGCCCGGCGCCCATCCGCCCAGCGACGTATTTGACGAGTGGTGAGTAGGCGACGACGAGCCGCTCGCGCGCGCGCTGATCACCCGACGACTTGTAGCGTCGCCAGAGATCGCGCAGCTCGACAGCTTTTACATTGGACGGCGGCACCGCTAGTTCAAGGCCCTGGGTCCCGCGCCTAGGCTCGCGGGTGGCTGTTTGCGTAGGCGCGTTTCAGCCGAGCCGACTCTACCCGAGTGTAAACCTGGGTCGTCGAGATGCTCGAGTGACCGAGCATCTCCTGGATCGCCCGGAGGTCTGATCCGCCGTCCAGCAGGTGCGTCGCAAACGAGTGGCGCAGCGCGTGCGGATGCACGGTTCCGCCGAGCCCGGCGCGCAGCGACCAGGCCCGCAGGCGCCGGCGCACGTCGGAGGTCGACAGCGCCCGGCCCGATTTCGACAGGAACAGGACCGCCAGGTCGTCGTGGGCAAGCGCCGGGCGCGCACGCTCCAGGTAGCGCGAGATTGCCGCCAGCGCCGGCTCGCCGACCGGCACGAAGCGCGTCTTCGACCCCTTGCCTTCGACCCGCACCTGCTCGCCGTCGAAGTCGATCGAAGCGACGTTCACGTCGACGAGTTCCTCGGCCCGCAGCCCCGAGGCGTAGGCGAGCTCGAAGATCGCGCGGTCGCGCAGCTCGAGCGGCAGCGTCGCCGGAATCCGGTCGAGCAGCGCCGCCAGCTCGGCCGGGCGCAGCACGTGCGGCAGCGTCCGCGGGCGCTTGGGCAGCGTCATCAGCTCCGCCGGGTTCTGGGCGACCTCGCCGTGCTCGCGCAGCACGCGGTAGAGCGCGCGCAGCGAGGCGATCTTCCGCGCCAGCGACGTCGCCTTCAGTCCGCCCTCCGACAGCGTGGCGCCGTAGCGGCGCAGGTCGCGCACGCTGACCTTCGCCGGCTCGAGCGAGCGCGCGCCGCACCAGTGCGCGAACTGTTCGACGTCCGCGCCGTAGGCGCGCCGCGTCTTCTCCGCCGCCGCGCGGCGGCGTAGGTCGTCGTCGAGTGCGACGAGCGCCGCGCGCCAGCGATCACTCAGCGCTGCCGGCGCGTCATTGGTCGCAGTGGCCGCCATCGATCTTTCTTTTCGCGCCCGCGGGCCAGCGACCTGCTGCGAATCGGCAACCTCAGATCGTTACTGCGCCCTCAGCGGCACTCGAGACGACGCGCGCGTACTTGCCAAGCACGCCCGTCATGTCGGGATTCTCGGGCACGCTGTAGGCCGCCACGCGCGCCGCGATCTCCTCGGCGCTGAGCGCCACATCCAGCCGCCGGCCCTCGACATCGAAGGTGATCTGATCGCCGTCGCGCACCGCCGCGATCGGCCCGCCGCGCGCCGCCTCCGGCGCGACGTGCCCGGCCATCAGGCCATGCGTCGCGCCCGAGAAGCGCCCGTCGGTCAGCAGCGCAACGTGCTCCCCGAGCCCGGATCCGTTGAGCGCCGCCGTCACGGCGAGCATCTCGCGCATCCCCGGGCCGCCGGCTGGTCCCTCGTTGCGGATGACGATGATGTCCCCTGCCTTGATCTCCCCGGCGGTGACCGCGGCCATCGCCGCCTCCTCGCCTTCGAAGACCCGCGCCGGCCCCTGCTCGAAGCGCCGCTCGTGCCCGGCGAGCTTTACGACGCAGCCGTCGGGCGCGAGGTTGCCGCGCAGGATCGCGAGCCCTCCGGTCGGCTTGATCGGGCTCGCCAGCGGCAGGATCACCTGCTGTCCCGGCGTCTCCTTCGCGTCCTGGGCGATCTCGCCGATCGTCTTGCCTGTCACGGTTGGCGCATCGCCGTGCAGGATCCCGGCCTCGAGCAGACGCTGCGCGAGCACCGCAACGCCCCCGGCCGCGTAGAGGTCCGTTGCGACGAAGCGCCCGCCCGGCTTCAGGTCGCAGAGCAGCGGTGTCTGCTCGCTGATCCGCTGGAAGTCGTCGATCTCCAGCGGCACCCCCGCTTCGCGCGCCAGCGCCAGGAGGTGCAGCACCCCGTTCGTCGAGCCGCCACTCGACGCGACGGCCGCGATCGCGTTCTCGAGCCCCTCGCGCGTGATGATCTCGCTCGGGCGCAGCCCGCGCGCGAGCACGTCGACCACGAGGCGTCCGCTGGCGCGCGCGGCGTCGGCCTTGCTCGCCTCCTGCGCCGGCATCAGCGAGTCGCCGATCGGGCAGATTCCGAGCATCTCGAACGCCATTGCCATCGTGTTCGCGGTGAACTGCCCGCCGCAGGCTCCGGCGCCCGGTGATGCGACATCCTCGAGCTCGATCAGCTCCTGTTCGCTGATCTTCCCCGCGGCCTGCGCCCCGATCGCCTCGAAGACGTCCTGGATCGTCACGTCGCGCCCGCGGAAGCGCCCCGGCGGGATCGAGCCGCCGTAGAGCATCACCGACGGAACATCGACGCGCGCCAGTGCCATGACCGTCCCGGGGATCGTCTTGTCGCAGCCCGACAGCGCGATCACCGCATCGAAGTAGTGCCCGCGCGCGACGAGCTCGATCGAGTCCGCGATCACCTCGCGCGAGACGAGCGAGGTCTTCATCCCCGCGGTTCCCATCGTGATCCCGTCGGAGATCGCGATCGTGTTGAGCTCCATCGGCGTCCCGCCCGCCTCGCGGATCCCTTCCTTCACCTGGGCCGCGAGCGCGCGGAGATGGAAGTTGCACGGCATCGTCTCGATCCAGGTCGAGGCAACACAGACGAACGGCTTCGCGAGCGCCTCGTCGTCGTAGCCGATGCCCTTCAGATAGGCGCGCGCGGCGGCGCGTGTCGGGCCCTCGGTGAGGGCGCGACTGCGGTGCTTGAGGTCGAATGCGGTTGCGCTCACGGGCGCCAGAAGACTACCGAGGCCGCTCCGCCTCCCAGCCCGCGAGCCGCTCGAGGTCGCGCCGTACCCGCGCGGGGTCGGTCTGGCGCCCGATCGGATCGACGTTCGCGCTCGCGATCAACGCCCGTTCGTCGCCGCGCAGCGCGAGCCACTTCGCCAGCACGTCGTCAGACGGCGGCAGCCGCTCGCCGCCGAACGCGACGCAGAACTCCCCCACCAGCGCCAGCGAGCCGGCGAGAAACCCAACGAGCGGCTTGTGCGCGTAGATCAGGTATCCGTGCGTCGGGCCGCTGCCCGTGCTCGCCGGCGCGCTGCCCTGCGCCCGCGCCCAGACCCTGATCAGGCCGAACGCTTCGTACATCGCCCACTCCTCCTGATTGATGCAGGACCGCAGCAGCCGGGCGGCGCGCTCCTCCGCCCGCTGCTCGCGCTCGAGCTGCTCGAGCGTCAGCACCCGCCGGCGGCGCGCGGAAAGAAGATCACGCGCTCGGCATCGCGCGGCACATCCTCGAAGCGGTGCACGAGCTCCGCCGCGCGCCGCCCGCCCGGCTGCTCGAGTGGTACCGCGGCCCACATCCCCAGATCCAGCTGGGCGCGAAACGCGGCGATCAGCGCGCGCTCCTGCTCGGGGTCCTCGAGGTCACCCTCCGCGATCAGCACCTCACCGTGACCGGCCTTCATCGCAAGGAAGATCATCGTCGTCACAGCTTGTCACAGCGCAGGCCGCCCTCGGCGGCCTGCGCTGTTCCTTGGGACTGGTGGGTGGTCGCCGGGCGGCGACGCTGAACTTCGCTGGGCTGGATCTCCGCTGGGGCTCGACCTTGGCGCTGAACCTTTACTGGTGCTGGACCTTTACTGGTGCTGGACCTTGGCCGAGCCTTGACCTCGGCCGAGCGTTGCGTGCTTAGCGGCGCGCACCGATCTCGACCGGGCCGGGGCCTTGACCGAGGCCTTCGTGGCCGTTGTGGACAGCTTCGCTCGTGAGCCGGGCCGCGGTACGGGCGGCGTCGAGGGCGCTCCTGCCGTGGGCGAGCTCGGCTGCGAGGACCGCGGAGTGAGTGCAGCCTGTCCCGTGCGTTGCGCCGGAGCCGCTTCGCTCCCACACGATCTCGACTGTCTGCTCCGCGTCGGCGTAGATGTCGGCGGGGTCGGAGCGGTGCCCTCCCGTCAGCACGACGCAGCGCGAGCCGAGCGCGAGCAGCGCGCGGGCGAGCTCGCGGTCGTCGGCGCCGACGGGGATCGGGATCGCGCCGCGCTCGAGCAGCAGGCGCGCTTCGGGCAGGTTCGGCGTCACCACGCTGGCATGCGGCAGCAGCTCACCGATCAGGACGCCGATCCCATCGCGATCGAGCAGCTCCGAGCCGCTGCTGGCGATGATCACCGGGTCAACCACCAGCGGCGTCCGACCGGCGAGAGCCGTCCGTATGGCGGCAACCACCGCGCGTGCCGTGGCGCCGCGACCGAGCATCCCGATCTTCACCGCGTCGACCCCGATGTCCGAGATCACCGCATCGATCTGTGCCCGGACAACGCGCGCCGGGACATGGTGGACCGCCTCGATGCCCTGCGTGTTCTGCGCCGTGACGGCGGTCACGGCGGACATCCCGTAGACGCCGCAGCGCGCGAACGCCTTCAGGTCGGCCTGGATCCCGGCGCCGGCGCCGGAGTCCGAGCCGGCGATCGTCAGGACTCGCGGCACGCTCTGCATTCCGCTCAGTATCGCGCCGGGCTCAGGGCGGACGAGGAGCGATCGCGCGGTCGCGGCGGCGCAGCGGCGGCGGTCCGCGCGCGGCTCGGCGCCCCGACCCGCTGAGCAGCTCGACGACCGCGCGCAGGTTGCCGGCCCCGACGACGGCGATCGACCCCGAATGCTCGGCCGCTGCGCGATCGCTCTCGGCAACGACGAGGCCAACCAATCCGGCGTCCACGGCGGCATCGGCGAGCGCCGCGCCGCCGCCGCAGGGGCGCAACTCGCCACCGAGTCCGAGCTCGGCGCAGAGTCCGACGCGCTCGAGCCGCGAAGACGCGATCTCGCCGCCGGCGGCGAGCAGGCAGCATGCGACGGCGAGGTCAAGCTCACCGCCGGCGCGCCGTGCCGGCGGCGCGATATTGACGGTCAGGCGGCGGCGCGGAAAGCCGAAGCCGCTGTTGAGCACTGCAGCCTGCACGCGTTCACGCAGATCACGCGCCGGGCCGGCGCCGAGACCGATGACGGCGAGCCCCGGAAGCCCGGCGCGGAGATCCAGCTCGACATCCACGTGCCCCGCCGCACCGCGGTCGACAGCGAGGCTATGGGCACGTACGAGCACGCATCACAGGGAAGCACCCGGGTGCGTCACGACTCGTCGGCCGACGCGGCCCTAACAACCGGGACGCATTCTTGTTGCATTCCCTAACCGTTCGCCCGCGCGCCGCGCCTACGGTCCAGCAATCGGCCAAACAGCACACCAGATCCTCGGTAGCACCGGCGAGCGCCTCGCGCTGGAGCATTACGAACGCCTCGGCTTCGAGCTGCTCGCCCGCAACCATCGGACGCCGTCGGGTGAGCTCGACCTTGTCGTCAGCGACCGTCGCACGATCGTCTTCGTCGAGGTCAAGACAGCGCGCGCGGACAACCTCGATCCGGTCGACTCGCTGACAGGGCGCAAGCTGCGCCGGCTGCGCCGCGCGGCCGGCGAGTGGCTCGCGACCCAGTCCAAGCATGGGCCGTTCCGCGAGCTCCGTTTCGACGCCGTGGCGGTCGTGATCGACGCCAAGGGTCGCCTCGTCGCGCTCGAGCAGTTCGAGGGAATCGACTGCCCGCGCTAGAGCGCGAGCTGCTCGTAGGCCGCCGACTGGAACGACATCCGATGCAGCGGCGAGACCCCGTGGAGCGCAATCGCGGCCCGGTGCTCAGGCGTCGAATAGCCGACGTGGGTGGCGAACTGCCAGCCGGGATGGAGCTCGTCGGCGCGGCGCATGAAGCGGTCGCGCGTCACCTTGGCGATGATCGAGGCCGCGGCGATCGCCGCGCTCGTCGCGTCCCCGTTGATGATCGGACGCTGCTCGTAACCGAGGTCGCGGACGGCGAAGCCGTCGCTGAGGCAGACGCAGCCGTCGCATGCGACCGCTGCAAGCGCGTCCGCGAGCGCCGCGAGGTTCGTCACGTGCAGGCCGCTGCCGTCGATGCTGCGGACCGAGCGCGAGATCACCGAAACCGCACGAGCACTGGCAAGGACAAGCGGGTAGAGCGCCTCGCGCGCCGCGTGGTCGTGCTGCTTGGAGTCGTTGAGCGCGCTCAGCGCACGCAGCTCGCGGGTACTCAGCGCCTCGTAGTCGAACAGCACCGCCGCCGCGACGAGCGGACCCGCGAGGCAGCCGCGTCCCGCCTCATCGGCGCCGGCGACGAAGCGCACGCCGAGCGCGCGGTCGAATCCGAACAAGCGGTGGCCGCTGCTGCGACGGCGGGCGGTTCGGCGCATCCGGGCGTTGCTAGAAGAAGCCGATGCGGTCGGGAGGCCAGTAGGTGGCGAACGCTTCGCCGACGATCCAGGCGTCGGGGACGGGTCCCCAGAACCGGCTGTCGTCGGAGTTCCCACGGTTGTCGCCCATCATGAAGTAGTAACCGGCGGGAACTTTGACGGGCTTGTCGTAGGAGCACGAAGGGTCCTCGGTGCACCCGGCGAAGCTCGCAAACGGCTCCTTCTGGCGCTTCCCGTTGAGGATCACGTGACCGTTCACGATCGCGATCGTGTCTCCGCCGACGGCGACCAACCGCTTGATGTAGGTGACGCTCGACTCCTTCGGCGTCGGTCGCGGGCACGGCTCGTCAGGCGGCAGGTTGCTCATTCCACAGATGCCGTCGCCGCCCTCGGTCGCCCCGACCGGCGGGTGAAAGACGACGATGTCACCGATCGACGGGTCGAAGAAGTCGTTGCCGATCCGATCGACGAGGACGCGCTGACCAGGGATCAACGTCGGCTCCATCGAGCCGGTCGGGATCTTGTACGGCTTGACGACGAAGGCCTGGATCAGGAACGCGAGGCCGACCGCGACGGCGACGATCATGACGAACTCGACGAGCTGATTGCCGCGGGCGAGCTTGCGCAGCCTCATTGTGCGGAGGCCTGCTGCACGATCGCCGGCGGGCCGGCGGGCGAGAACTCGGCGTGCGCGACGGGAGCCGCGACCAGCAGCGCGGCAACGGCGGCGACGAGCGCCCCGAGCGCCCGCCCGCCGGCCCGCCACGCGACCGGCCTCAGGCGCGCCACGCGCTCGAGCTCATCCTGTAGCTGCGGCAGAATCACCCGCGTCCCGCCTCCAGGCGCAGCCGTAGCTCGGCGAGACCGCGGCTGACGCGCTTGCGCACGACGGACTCAGAGCAGCGCAGTCCGGCCGCGATCTCGCGATACTCGCGCTCGTCGATCACGTGCGCGAGCAGCGCTTCGCGCTGGTCGGCGCCGAGCTCGCCCAGCAGGCTGACCACCTCAGCCTCGTCGCAGAGCCGCTCGATCTCCGAGATCTGCCCGCGTGTCAGCTCGAGCGTCTGCATCTGCAGCGCGCGGCGCGCCCGATCCTCAACCTGCGCGCGGCGCGCGCTGTCGACCAGCTTGTGGTTCGCGATGCCGAACAGCCACGCGATCGGGACATCCGGGAGCGCTGCGCCGGAGCGACAGGCAACGAGCGCCGCCGCAAACACCTCGGCGCACAGGTCGGCGGCGAGCTCACCGCTGCCGGTCCGTCGCACGAGATAGGCGAGCATGCGCCGCTCGTGGCGAGCGTAGAACTCGCCGAAGGCCTGCGCGCCATGGTTCGAGGCGCGCAGCAGGTCGCGGTCGCTCACGGGTTCCACGGGAGGCATCACCACCCTAGTCGGTCGGGCACCGGCGGATTGTGACCGGCGAGCGCCTCAGCTCGCATACCGTCGCTCAGAAAAAGCCGATGCGATCCGGCGGCCAGTAGGTGGCAAACGCCTCGCCGATGATCCAACTGTCGGGAACCGGGCCCCAGAAGCGACTGTCGTCGGAGTTGCCGCGGTTGTCGCCCATCATGAAGAAGTAGCCCTTCGGGACGGTGATCGCCTTCGGGTAGTTGCAGCTCGGATCGCCGGCGCAGCCTTCAAAGCTCGCGAACGGCTCCTTCTGGCGCTTTCCGTTGAGGATCGCGTGGCCGTTGACAATCGCGATCCTGTCGCCGCCGACCGCGACGACGCGCTTGATGTAGTTGACGGAGGACTCCTCCTTCGGCGTCGGGCGCGGGCACGGCTCGCTCGTCGTCTGCGTGACGCCGCACAGGCCGTCGCCGCCCTCTGACGCACCAACAGGCGGATGAAAGACGACGATGTCCCCGATCGAGGGGCTGAAGAAGTCGTTGCCGATGCGATCGACGAGGACCCGCTGGCCGATCGCGAGCGTCGGCTCCATCGAGCCACTTGGGATTCGATATGGCTTGACGATGAACGCCTGAATGCCAAACGCCAGACCGAGCGCCAGCAAGACGATCAGCAGGAACTCGACGAACTGGTTGCGCGCCAGCCGGCGGACGCGTCCGCCTCCCTGCGCCGCGGTCACGCTGCGTCGCCGGCAGACGCCTCAGCGTCCGCGGCGGAATCCGCTTCGACCGCATCTTCGGCCGCGGCGGATTCGGGTGCCTGCGCATCAGGCTCAGGCGTCTCCTCGGCGGTCTGCGCCGCGGCATCGTCGACAGCAGGGGTGCTCGCCGCCTCGGGATCGGCGACTGCCTGCGGTACTTCCGTCTCCTCGGTGGGTGCCGCTGCTGGAGCGTTGATCAGGCCCGGCTCGACCGCGACCTCGGGGCCAACATAGCCGCGCTCACGAACGCGGGCCGCCTTGCCGACACGGTCGCGCAGGTAGTAGAGCTTGGCACGGCGCACATCGCCCCGCGCCGCGACTTCGATCTTCTCGATCTTCGGCGAGTGCAGCGGGAACGTGCGCTCGACACCGACGCCGAACGACTGCTTGCGAACGGTGAACGTCTCGCGCACACCGTGGCCCTGACGCTTGATCGCAACGCCCTCGAAGACCTGGGTCCGCCGGCGGCTACCCTCGATCACCTGGAAGTGAACCTTGAGGCGGTCACCCGGCTGGAAGCCCGGGACGCGCCGCAGCTGGTCGCGCTCAATCGTGTCGATGATTGTGCTCATGGCAAAAAAAGAGGCGGGGCCGAGAACCATCGCCGCCGCGACCAGCAATCGTAGCGCGCCCGCACGCCCGGTGGTCCGTCAGGCACCGCCGCGCAGGCGCGCCTGCTCGAGCCGCCAGCGCTTGATCTCGGCGTGGTGGCCGCTCAACAGCACCTCCGGCACGACCCAGCCGCGGTATTCCGCGGGTCGCGTGTATTGCGGATACTCCGGCAGCCCGCTGAGCGCCTCGCTGTAGGACTCCTCGACCGCGGACTGCTCGTGACCGAGCGCGCCCGGCAGCTTTCGCAGCACCGCGTCGGCGAGGACCATCGCCGGCAGCTCGCCCCCGGCCAGCACGTAGCGGCCGATCGATACCACGTCACTGGCGAAGTGTTCGGCGATCCGCTCGTCGAAGCCCTCGTAGCGACCGCTCAGCAGGGTCAGGTCGGGCGCCCGCGCGAGCTCGCTCGCGAGCGCATCGTCGAGCAGCCGCCCAGACGGGCTGAGCAGCACGACGCGGCGCTCGCTGCGCAGCTCGACCGGATCGCGGCCGTAGTGACCGCGCAGGGCGCCGTCGATCACGTCGACTCGCAGCACCATTCCGGCGCCACCGCCAAACGGCGCGTCATCGACCTGGCCCCCGCTGAGCGGCGTGAAATCGCGCGGGTTGATCAGCGTCAACGCGCTCCCCCCGTCAAGAGCGTTCGCGACGTGCCGCTGGCCTGCGAACCAGTCGAAGGCCTCGGGGAACAGCGTCACGATGTCGAGGTTCACGCGCCCTCCCCCAGGAACATGCAATCGACATCGATCACTGCCCGCTCGATGTCGATCGAGCGGACAGCGTCACGGACAAGCGGCACGAGGAGGTCGCTGCCGCCGGCGCTGCGGGCGACCGAGAGGCACTCGCAGGACGGCAGCGCGATCAACGCACGCACGATGCCGAGCTCGAGCGTCCCGTCGACGACTCGCGCCCCGACAAGATCCGCGGCGCGGTACTCGTCTGGCCCGAGCGGCGGAGCGTCGACTTCGTCAGCGAGCAGTTCCTTGCCGCGCAGGCGCTCGGCAGCGTTGCGGTCGCCGGCGATCGACAAACGCAGAATCGGATGGGCATCGGTCCCGGCGCGGCGCAGGATCGTCGCGCCGGCGCCATCGACAGTGACGCTCGCGCCGAGCGTCAACAGAGCGACCTGCGGCGCGTTGACATAGAAGCTGCCGTCGAGCCCGTGCGGGCGAGCGACGACGCCTGCGACGAGCACTAGTCGACGATGTCGACGAGCACGCGCTGGTCGCTCGCGGCGCCCGCAGCCTTGATCACGCGCCGCAGTGCCTGAGCGGTGCGGCCACCGCGGCCGATGACCTTGCCGTAGTCGTCGGTCCCGACCGCAAGCTCGAGCACGATCGTGCCACGCTCCTCGAAGGTATCGACGGTGACGGCCTCAGGGTCGTCCACGAGGCCTTCGACGAGGTAGGCGAGAAGCTCGCTGAGCTCCATGGCCGCTAGGCGGCGATGCCCTGCGTGCGCAAGATCTTGCGCACTGTCTGCGACGGCTGCGCGCCCTCGGCCAGCCAGTGCTTCACGCGCTCTTCGTTGATCGTGATCGTCGACGGGTTGGTCTGGGGGTTGTAATGCCCGACCGTCTCGATCACGCGCCCGTCGCGCTGGGAGCGCTGGTCAGCGACGACGACGCGCCAGATCGGATCCTTGCGCGCGCCGATGCGGGTAAGCCTGAGTCGTACAGCCACTGTCGTCCTTCGATCGTGTTCGGAGTAGTCAGGGTAGCGGAGGGCGCTGGCGGCCGTATCGCGGAGCGCGACCGCACTTGGCGCGGGCACGGTTCCTGACGGAGCTGTTCGCCCAAGACGAGCCGCAGTCGCGTAGCTAGCGCCGCCCGCGCGCGAGCGCGCCGAGGTCGGGCATCTTGCCGCGGCCGACCTGCCGCATGACCTTGCGCACCTGCGCGAACTGCTTGACGAGTTGGTTGACCGCCTGGACGTTGGTGCCCGAGCCGCGCGCGATCCGCAGCCGGCGCGAGCCCTTGATCAGGTCGGGATGGCGGCGCTCGTAGGCGGTCATCGAGAGGATGATCGCCTCGATCCTGTCGATCTCGCGCTCGTCGACCTTCATCCCCTTCATCTGCGAGCCGACGCCCGGGAGCATCGAGAGGATTCCCTGGAGCGGGCCGAGGCGGCGCATCTGGCGCAGCTGGCCGAGGAAGTCCTCGAGGTCGAACTCGCCGGCGCGGAGGCGCTTCTCCATCTGCTCGGCCTCGCGCTCGTCGAACTCCTTGCCGGCCTTCTCGATCAGCGTCAACACGTCGCCCATCCCAAGGATCCGCTGCGCCATCCGCTCGGGGTGGAAGCGCTCGAACTGGTCGAGCTTCTCACCGGTCGAGGCGAACAGGATCGGCTTGCCGGTCACTGCCCGGACAGACAGCGCCGCGCCACCGCGGGCGTCGCCGTCGAGCTTTGTCATCACCGTCCCGTCGAGCGGGATCGCCGCGGCGAACTGCGAGGCGACGTTGACGGCGTCCTGGCCGGTCATCGCGTCGAGCACCAGCAGAACGTCGTCGGCGCTGGTGACCTTGTGCATCTCGACGAGCTCGGCCATCAGCGCGTCGTCGACGTGCAGACGACCGCTCGTGTCGACGATCAGAACGTCCTTGCCTTCCTTCTTGGCGCGATCCAGCGCCCACTTGGCGATCTCGACAGGACTGCGATCGGTGCCCTGCTCGTAGACCGTCGCGCCGGCGTTGGTGGCGACCATCACCAGTTGCTCGACAGCCGCCGGGCGGTAGGTGTCGCAGGCGGCGACAGCGACGGAGCTCTGGTGCTCGGACTGGAGGTAGCGCGCGAGCTTCGCCGTCGCGGTCGTCTTGCCGGAGCCCTGTAGGCCGACCATCATGATCACCGTCGGTGGCCGCGCGGCAAAGCCGATCGCCGCCGCCGGGCCACCGAGCAGCTCGGTCAGCTCCTCGTTGACGATCTTCACGACCTGCTGGCCGGGGTTGAGCTGGCCGACGATGTCAGAGCCGACGGCGCGCTCGCGGACCGCACCGATGAATTGCTTAACAACGTCGAGGTTGACGTCGGCCTCGAGCAATGCAAGGCGGATCTCACGCATCGCCTGCGTCACATCCTGCTCGCTGAGCGTGCCGCGGCTGCGAAGGCCGCTGAGCGTCGCCTGGAGCTTCTCGGAGAGCGCTTCGAACACTCGCTCAGCCCGCCCGTCCGATGACCGTAACGCCGTCGCGAACCGTCAACAGGCTCGCGACGACGCGCTCGTCGCGGCTGACGCGTTCGTTGAAGGCGGCCATCGCCCGCGACCCCATCAGCGTGTTGTCGGCGACGATCAGGCCGTGCTCCGCGAGCTTCGGCAGGACCGCCTCGTAGTAGTCGATGTAGCGCTGCTTGTCGGCATCGATGAAGACGAGGTCGATCGGACCGTCGATCTCAGCAATGGTCTCCAGCGCGTCGCCAAGGCGAACCTCGGCCCGCGCATCGAGACCCGCCTGGTGGATTCGCCGGCGCGCGAACTCGGCGTGCTCGACGTTGACCTCGCAGCTGATCAGACGCCCGCCGGGTGCGAGGCTCGATGCCATTGCGACAGCGCTGAAGCCCGTGAACGTCCCGATCTCGAGCACCAGCTCGGCGCGCAATGAGCAAACGAGCGTGCCGAGCAGCCGGCCGACGACGGGACCGCTCATCATCTGCGGCCAGTCGAACGTCAGCTCGGTCTCGCGCGCCAGAGCGGCGAGATCGGGCGATAGCGGCGTCGTGTGCGCCTCCGCGTAGCGCTCCAGCGCGCGGTCTGTGGCCGGCGTCACTTATCGGCCGATTTGGCCGGCGCCGTGTTGCTGTTTCGGTGCAGTGCGTCGCCGATCCCCTGGAAGGCCTGCGTGAACTCCGACGGGATCACGAACACCTTGTTTGCCTCACCCTGGGCCAGCTGGGGCAGCATCTGCAGGTACTGGTAGCTCAGCAGCTTCTGATCGGCGTCGCCCTTGTGGATCGCCTCGAACACCGTCGCGATCGCCTTCGCCTCGCCCTCGGCTCGCAGAATCGCGGCTGAGCGCGCGCCCTCGGCCTTCAGCACGGCCGACTGCTTCTCGCCTTCGGCGGTCAGGATCGCCGCCTGCTTTGTGCCTTCGGCGGTGAGGATCGCGGCGCGGCGGTCGCGCTCGGCGCGCATCTGCTTCTCCATCGCCGCCTTGATGTCGGGCGGTGGGTCGACCGACTTGATCTCGACGCGGTTGATCCGGATCCCCCACTTGCCGGTCGCGTCGTCGAGGACTGCGCGCAACTGGGTATTGACGTTCTCCCGGCTTGTCAGCGACTCCTCGAGCGTGATGCCGCCGATCACGTTGCGCAGCGTCGTCACCGTCAGCTGCTCGATTCCCTGCAGCGGGCTGGCGATCTCGTAGGTTGCTGCCCGCGGGTCGGTGATCGTGAAGTAGAGGACGGTCTCGATCGCGACGACGACGTTGTCCTGGGTGATCACCGGCTGCGGCTTGAAGTTGACGACCTGCTCACGCAGATCGATCAGCGGCCGGACGCGATCGACGAACGGCATCAACAGGTTGAGCCCGGGTTCGAGCGTGCGGTTGTAGCGGCCGAGGCGCTCGAGGACGCCGGCGCGCGCCTGCGGGATCACGCGGATCGCGCGCGACGCCACGAACAGCGCGACGATGACCAGCACGACGACGACGATCAGTACGACCATCATTAGCTCCTTGGATTAGGGCAGAACGAGCGCAGTCGCGCCCCTGATCTCGACGACCTCGACCTGCTCGCCGGCGTTGATCACGCGATCCTCGTCATACGAGCGCGCGGTCCAGACCTCGCCACCGATCTTGACCGTTCCGACGCCCTCGCGGTTGGCGATCCGCTCGACGACAAGCGCGGGCTGGCCGACGAGCGCCGCGGCTCCCGTCCGCAGCGCCGGAGGCTGGCGCCGGTGGCGCATCGCGATCGGGCGCAGCAGCAGGATGATCGCCATCGAGACCGCGAGGAACCCGATCGCGGACACCAGGCCGCCCGCCCCGAGCAGGCTGATCAGCGCGGCCACAACGGCGCCGAGTGCGAACGGGGCGAGGTAGAAGCCATTTGTATGCATCTCGCCGACCGTGAACCCACCGGCGACAACTACCCACAAAACCCATAGGCCCATGAATCGATTATGGCGCGCCGTGGAAGTGGGCGCTACTCGATCAGCGCGCGTGCGTACTCGTCGGCGTCGAATGGACGGAGATCGTCGAGCTGCTCGCCGACGCCGATCAGCTTGACCGGGATCCGGAGCTCGCGCGCGATCGTCAGGGCGATCCCACCCTTCGCGCTGCCGTCGAGCTTTGTCAGCACGATGCCGTCGATCTCGACTGCGGCGGCGAACGCCTCGGCCTGGCGCAGGCCATTCTGGCCGGTCGTCGCGTCGAGCGTCAGCAGCGTCTCGTGCGGCGCACCGTCGAGCTGGCCGGCGATCACCCGACGCACCTTGGCGAGCTCGGCCATCAACGGCTCGTGGTTGTGCAGGCGTCCGGCGGTGTCGATCAGGACGACGTCAAAGTCCTCGGAGCGAGCCCTCGCGAGCGCCTCGAACGCAACGGCGCCCGGATCGGAGCCCTGCCTGCCGGTCACGATCTCGCAGCCGGCGCGCTGCGCCCAGCCCTCGAGCTGCTCGGTTGCCGCGGCGCGGAACGTGTCGGCAGCCGCGAGCAGCACGCGCAGTGAGAAGTGCCGCTCGAGCTGCCAGGCCAGCTTGCCGACGGTCGTCGTCTTGCCGGTGCCGTTGACGCCGACCATCAACAGCACCGCCGGCTGCTCGCGCAGGTCGATCGTCGCCGCTGGCGTGCCGCCTCCGGCGCCGTCGCCGCGGGCGAGATCGGCGAGCAACTCGACAAGGCGCTCGCGCAGGGCATCCTCGTCGAGGCGTTCGCGCCGCACCGCCGCCTCGAGGCTCTGGCGGATCGACTCGGCGGGGCCGGCACCGACGTCGGCGATGATCAGAGATTCCTCGAGCGCGTCCCAGTCATGCTCCGCGAGCGTCCTCGTGAACGTCGCCGCGACCTCACTGCCGAGCGCCTGGCGGGTCGCGCGCAGGCTGTCGCGCAGGCGCGCAAACCGCCCTGTCCTGCCTTCCGGCTCCGCGTCGTCGCCTCGCGCCGCGTCGTCGCTGTGCGGCGCGCGGGTGAGGATCAGTTCGTCCCAGTCGAGCGGCACTAGGCGGCGTCGAGGGCGCTCAGCGCGGCAACATCGGGCTCGAGCTCAGTCAAGCCGGACGCACCGAGACGGCGTGAGACGACCTTTGAGACACCGTCACTGCCCATCGATACGCCGTAGAGCCAGTCGGCCGCCTCCATCGTGCGCTTCTGGTGCGTGACGACGATGAACTGGGCGCGCCCGCTGTGGCGGCGCAGCAACGCGAGGAACCTATCGATGTTGAGGTCATCGAGGGCGGCCTCGACCTCATCGAGAATGTAGAAGGGACACGGACGCGCGAGGAATACCGCGAACAGGAATGCGATCGCCGTCATCGACTTCTCACCGCCGGAGAGCAGCGATAGCCGCTTCATCGACTTGCCGGCGGGCGTGACTTCGATCTCGACGCCGAGCGTGTCATCGGGGCCGTCGCCGGCGATCGCCGCCTCGCCCGCTTCGGCCTCGGCCTCGTGCTCTGCCGCTGCCTCCGTGGCCTCCTGGCCGCCGAGGACGGGGCGCGGGCCGCTGTCGTCGCGAACCAGTCGCAGCCGCCCGCGGCCGCCAGGGAAAACGTCCTCGATCAGGTCCTCGAAGTTCTGCGCCGCCGCCGCGAACGTCGCCTCGAAGCTCTCACTGATCTGGCGATCGGCGTCGCGGATCACGAGCGAAAGCTCGCGGATCGCCGCTTCGAGATCATTGCGCTGGGCTTCCAGCTCGTTGGCGCGCTCGAGCGCCTCACGGTACTCCTCGCCGGCGAGCGGGTTGACCGGGCCAAGCTGCTCGCGCCGGCGCGCCAGGCGCTCGACGCGCTCGCTCAGGCTCGCGCGCTCGGCTTGATCGAGCGCTTCCTCGCCCGGCGCGGCCTCGAGACCGAGACGCGCAGCGAGAGTGGCAAGCTCCGCCTGCGCCTCAGCCGACTGGTCACGTGCCTGCTGTGCCGCGACCTCGGCGCTGGTCAACGCGTCGGCGCGCTCGCGCAGACGGGCCTGGAGAGCTGCCTCGGCGCCTGTGCATTCCCGAAGCTCGCCGGCGAGCGCCTCGCCCGCGGCGCGATCGGCCGCGAGCTCCGCGTCGAGCGCGGCGAGCCGCTCTGCGAGCGCGACGCTCAGCAGCTCGAGCACGCCCGCGTAGCGGTCGACCCGCGGACGTAGCGCCGCGTCAAGCTCGGCTTGCGCGGCGAGGCTTGCACCACGGCGCTGGCGGGCGAGGAGCTCGCGTTCGATTCGCTCGACGGCGCGGCGCTCGGCAGCGAGCTCGCCCTCGAGCTCGGCGCGGCGCACGGCGCTGTCACCGGCGTCGGGGGCGACGCGTCGCTGCTCAATCACCCAGGACGCGAGGCGCTCGCGTTCCAGTGCCTCCGCGTGGTCGCGCTCGGCGGCGCGCAGCCTGCCGTCGGCGGCCTCGCGCGCTTCGAGCGCCTGCTGGGCGCCGGCCTGGGCCGCGGCGACCGTGGCGAGAGCGAGTTGCTCGCCTTGCACGGCGAGCTCCGATTCAGCGATCAACGAGTCGCGGCGGTTGAGCTGCTCGAGCGCGCGCTCGCGCCCGCCGCTCGGCGCCTGGGTCAGCTCGCGCAGCGCGCCGTTCCAGACTCTCCCTGATCGCGTTACGGCGACTCCTGCGAAGCCGGGTGGCAATGCCGCGATCTCCTCGACCAGCCAGGTGTCGGCGAGCAGCGGCGCGAGCACAGCGATCGCCTCCTCGTCACCGCTGACGAGATCGATCAGCGCCTCGGCGCTGGCGAGTGGCGCGCTGCCGCGCTCTGCCGCGGGCGCGCCGGCGACGAGAGCTCGCGCACCGTCTTCTCCGGCTGCGTCGAGCAGCCGCGCTGCGCCCTCGCGGTCGCCGGCGATCCATGCACCGAGCCGACCGCCCAGGGCAGCCGCCAGCGCAAGCTCGTAGCCCCCGCGGACCTTGATCCGTCCCTCGAGCGCCTGCGCTTCGGCGCCGTCCGCGGAGCGGCTGCGCAAAAACTGATTCACCCCAGCAAGCTCAGCGCCGACCCGCGCCGCTTCGCGCCGCGCCTGCTCGACCGCGCGCTCCGCTTCGCGCAGCGCGTCGCGCGCGTCGCGTGAACGCGCCTCGGCGGCGTCGCGAACGACGATCAGCTCGCTACGCGCGCGATCCAGCGCCTCGACGGCGGCGCCAGCGCGCTCACGCGCGGCTGCCAGCTCCTCGAGCTCACGTTCCAGGCGCGCCTCGCGCTCGCGGTCGAGCTGGGCCAGCTCGGATTCGAGCTCCGCGATCCGGGCGCTGCCACCGGTTCCTTCGCTCGCGCCGCGGGCCGCGAGCTCCGCGAGCTCGGCATCACGCCGCTCGCCGCGCGCTACGAGGCGCGAAGCGAGCTCGCGCGACTGCTGCAAACGCATCGAGATGCGGTCTTCGGCGGTGCGCGAGGCGAATACGCGTCCTGCGATCTCGTCGTGGCGCGCGCTGCGGCCGGCGAGCGCCAGCTCCGCCTGCTCGCGGCGCTCCGCAACGACACCGAGCTCGCCCTGCACCTCGTCGCGGGCGCCCCGGGCCGCCGCTGCGGCTGCCTCGGCGCCAAGAAGACGTTCGTGGCGTTCGCGCAGCTCCTCGCGGGCGAGCGTCCAGCGCGCTTCGAGCGACTGGCGCTCGAGGCGCTCGTGCAGCTCGGCAGCCTCGGCCTGGCGCTTGAGCGGGCGCAGACGCGTCCGGGCTTCGCGTTCGACATCGAGCGCCCGGTCGAGGTTCTCGCCGGTGCGCTCGAGCTTCAGCTGCGCACGGCGGCGGCGCTTGCGATGCTTGCCGAGGCCGGCGGCCTCCTCGATCAGCAGACGCCGGTCGCGCGGCTTGGAGGTGACGATCGACTCGACGCGCCCTTGCGAGATGACCGAGTGCGCTTCCTTGCCCAGCCCGGTGTCTGACAGCAGCTCGAGCACGTCTACGAGTCGGCAGCGGGCGCCGTTCACGCGGTACTCGCCGTCGCCGGCGCGGTTCAGGCGCCGCGCGATCGCGATCTCGCTCGAGGGCATGCCGAGGATCCCGTCGGAGTTGTCGAGGATCAGCTCGACCTCGGCCTCGCTGCGCGCCTGGACGCCGCGGCCGCCGGAGAAGATCACGTCCTGCATCGACTGGCCGCGAACCGCGAGCGGCGACTGCTCGCCGAGCGCCCAGAGCACAGCGTCGGTGATGTTCGACTTGCCCGAACCGTTCGGCCCGACGATCACGCTGACCCCCTGACCGAACGTCAGGCGGGTGCGATCGGGGAACGACTTGAAGCCCTTGATCGTCAGCGACTTCAGGTGCATGCCGGTGTCAGCCCCGCATTCCGGCGTCCGCACTGACGCCCGCGGTCTCCAGCGCGAGCCGGGCGGCCTCCTGCTCGGCGTGCTTCTTGCTTCGCCCCGCTCCGCGTCCGAGGATCTCGCTCGCCCCGGAGTGCGCCTCGACGATGAACATCCTGTCGTGCGGTGGCCCGTGCTCTTCGACAACCTCGTAGAGCACGACTTCTCCGTGGCGCGCAAGGTGCTCCTGCAGCGAGGACTTGAAGTCGACCGGGTGCTCGAGCGCCTCGTCGACCCGCGCCGAGAACGCCTCGACGACGGCCGCCGCGGTCCGCTCGTAGCCGCATTGGAGATAGCAGGCGCCGATCACCGCCTCGATCACGGAGGCGAGCACGCGCTCGGTCTCGACGACCGCCGCGGCCGACGCGGCAACACCCGCCGGCGCCGCCGCGAGCAGGAGCTCGACGACCCCGAGGTCCTCGGCGACGATCCGGCACGACGGGCCTGAAACCGCCTGGGCGCGAATCTTCGTCAGGCGGCCGGCGCCGAAGTGTTCGGCCTCCAAGCGCGGATAGAGGTGCGCAGTAACAGCAAGCGCCAGGACGCTGTCGCCGAGGAACGCCAGACGCGTGTACGAATCGCTGCTGCGTTGGCTCCAGGAGGCATGGGTGAAGACCTGGCGGTGCAGGTCTTCGGGCAGCTCGCCGAGCAGTTCGCGGAGAAGCTTCAGTGGTCAGGGGCGTGTGAGATGACGAAGTCGACTGTCGCCTGCACCGTCTGAAGCCCGACCGCCTGCTCGTCGGTGATCGTGATGCCGTAGCTGTCCTCGAACTCCTGGATCATCGTGTAGAGATCGAGGGAGTCGATCGCCAGGTCCTCCTTGAACCGCGTTGCCGGCTCGATCCGCGCGGGGTCGATACCGAGCTCGTCGGCGAGGTGGGTACGCATCAGCGCAAGGACTTCGTCCCAGGTCATAGGCACGGGTCACGATAGCGCCGCCCTAGGACGCGGCTGGCACGCCGGCACGCCGTAGCGCCCCGGCCGCCTCGAGCGCGCGGTGGGTCCGCCCGACGACGTCCTCCTCGACGCCGCGCCGGGCGCGCAGGATCGCCCGCGCGATGCCCTGCCTGGTGAAGCTGCCGTGCGCGACGACCCCGAGCTGCCGCAGTCCGAGCAGATAGGCGCCGCCCTGGCCTTCGGGGTCGATCTCTTCGACGAACGGTCGCAGGCCGCCGGACAGCAGCAGACCGCCGAGCTTGCCGCGCGTCGATGCCTTGGCGATGTCGCGGATCGTCAGCAGCATCGTCTGCGAGACCCCCTCGATCACCTTGAGCGCGACATTGCCGGTGAAGCCATCGGTCACGACGACGTCGACGACCCCTTCGGTCAGCCCCTGTCCTTCGACGTTGCCGATGAAAGTAAGCGCATCACTGCCGGCGGTCCGCTGGACGAGCGCCTCGTGCGCTTCGATCACGAGCTGGCTGCCGCGCTCGGGCTCGACGCCGTTTGACAGCAGGCCGACCCGCGGGCTCTCGATGCCCAGTACCGCACTGGCATAGGCGGCGCCCATGAAAGCGAACTGGACGAGGTACTCCACCCGTACGTCGGGGTTCGCGCCGACGTCGAGCAGCGTGACCGGACGTCCGGGGACGGGGACCGTGATCGCGAGCGCCGGCCGGTAGATGCCTTCGGCGCGGCGAATGTGGAGCTGGCTCGCAACCAGCGCCGCGCCGGTCGAGCCGTTGCAGACGAGCGCGGCTGCACGACCATCGCGGACGGCGCGCGCCGCGAGCACGATCGAGGCGTCGGGCGCGCCGCGCACCGCTGCCGCCGGGTTCTCCTCCTTGGCGATCGAGCGCGGAGCATCGACGATCTCAACGCCGCCGCCAGACGCGCCAAGCTCGGCCGCGGGGCCGAACAGCAAGACCTCGACTCCCTCGGCTGCCGCGAGACGGGCGCCGGCTGCGACCTCGGCCGGTCCGAGGTCGGCGCCGTTCGCGTCGACCGCGATGACCGTCACGGAAACCTAGTGCTCGTGATCGTGCTCGTGATCGTGGTCGTGCTCGCGCGGCGCGACGATCTCACGCCCGGCATAGGTGCCGCAGACAGCGCAGATTCGGTGCGGACGCCGCGGGCTGTGGCAGCGCGGGCAGGCGTTCAGCGTCGGCGCCGCCATCTTGTGCTGGGCGCGGCGCTTTGCCGTACGGCTATGCGACTGCTTCTGCTTGGGTGCTTGCATCGGCGGGCAAGCCTAGCAATTCTTCAGCGCCGCTCCCAGCGACGCAGGCCTCGTCCCCGGCGGGCGCTGCACCGCAGAGCTTCTTTGCGCGGCGCGCCTCGCTGAACGTGACGACATCGCTGGCGAGGCCAAGCCGCGAGAGGGAGCGGATCAAAAGCCACGAGAGGTCGAGCTGGCGTCGGCGCAGGCCGTGCGCGGCGGAGGTCGGGAAGGCGTGGTGGTTGTTGTGCCAGGCCTCGCCGAACGAGAGCGGCGCGAGCCACGCGAGGTTGCGCGACTCATCGCCGGTCTCGAAGTCCTGGCTGCCGAAGTAATGGCAGAGCGAGTTGATCGAGAAGGTCACGTGGTGCAGGACGAGCAGCCGGACGGCGCCACCCCAGAGCAGCGCCAGGAGCGCGCCATCGAGCGTGCCGGTGAGTGCGTAGCCGAGGCCGAACGGGACCGCAAGACCGACGATTGCCCACAGCAGGAATGTACGGTCGACGAAGCTGACCACCGGGTCAGCGAGCAGGTCGGGGGCATACCGTTGCTGATTGCCGAAGCCGTCGCCGAAGACCCAGCCTAGGTGCGCGTGCCAGAGGCCGCGGATCGGCGCCGTCCAGCCGTCGCCGTGACCGACGTGCGGGCTGTGCGGATCGCCGTGCTCGTCGGAGAAGACGTGATGCTTGCGGTGCGTCGCGACCCACTCGATCGGCGGGCCTTCGAGGGCCGTGCAGCCGCAGATCGTGATGATCGCTCGCAGCACCGAACCGCAGCGAAAGCTGCGATGGGTCAGCAGCCGGTGGTAGCCGACGGTGATGCCGAGGCCGGAGGGGACGTAGCAGACGAAAAAGATCAGCACGTCCTGCCAATAGAGGGCGCTGTTTGCAGCGGCCAGCCAGACGCCGACTGCAAGTGCCGCGGCGGGCACGCCGGTCGCAATCGCCGTTGCGAGCTTGTCAAGCGCGCTGAAGCGGCCGGGCGCCTGCACCTCGCCGAGAGTCCCGGCGTCATCGTGTGCAAGGTTTTCCCCGCTTGGGCGGGTAGCGATTTCAGTCGTTGCCACGTGCGTACCGAGTATCGGCAGCGCGTGTCGGGAGTCAAAAAAAACGTCCCGGCTGCCCCTCGCGGTGCCGCCACGCCTGCGGGGCGTCGCGAACCGTGTCTGCATCATGGCACAGCCTCCGGCGGCAACGCGCCGGACTTAGCAGCGGTTTAGTCAAGGCGCAACTCGGCGAGCTTCGCCCAGCGCGGATCGGGCGCGCTCTCGTGCTGGTGCTCGGGGCCTGCGTCGCGCAGCGGGATCGCACAGATCGGACAGAGTCCGGGGCAGTCCGGCTCACAGGCGATCTGGTCCGGCGCGGCGAGGGCGAAGGCGTCGTGAGCCCAGGCGCGCAGGTCGAGTTGGTCGCCGTCGACATACGGACTGTCGAGATCCTCGCCGCCGCCCGGCAGGTCGACCTCGCGCGAGTCGACGATGACCGGCGGCGAAGCGTCGGTCAGGCAGCGCATGCAGGGACCGGAGATCGCGGCATCGAAGCGCAGCCGCAGCGCGTGGCCGCCACCACCGGTGCGCGAGATGTCAAGCGTTACCGGGACCCGCGTCGGGCTCGGTGTGTAGCTCTGGCCGCCGAGCTCGAGCGGCTCGAGAACCACCTCCAGCTCGAGGCGGCGTCCCTCGCCGGCGTGCAGTCGCAGCTGCCCGAGGTCAAAGATGTCGGTCTGGGTCACTGCTCAATTTTGCACGCTCGGCGTGTCGGTCCGGTCCAGCACGCGCTTGAGCACCTTGCCGGTGGCGGTTCGCGGCAGCTCCGCCACGAACAGCACGTCACGCGGAACAGCGAATCGCGCGAGGTTCTCGCGCACGTAGGCCTTGACCGCATCGGCGTCGAGCTCCGCGCCCGGGGCCAGGACGATGAACGCTCGCAGACGCTCGCCATATTCGCGGTCCCTGACGCCGATCACGGCGACATCCTCAACCGCGGGATGATTGGCGAGCAGATCCTCGACCTCGCGCGGGAATACGTTCTCGCCGCCCGAGATGATCATCTCGTCGTCGCGGCCTGAGACGAACAGGCGGCCCTCGCGATCGATGTAGCCGACGTCCCCGGTCGCGATCAGGCCATCCAGCACAGTCCGGCCGTCACCGGTCGTGTAGCCGTCCATGACCATCTCGTTGTGGACGAAGATCCGGCCGGTCTCGCCGCGCGCCCGTAGCTCGCGCCCGTCGCCGTCGAACAGCCGCAAGCGCGTTCCGTACGGAGGCGTCCCCGCCGTTCCGGGCGCCGCCCGCAGCTGGCGCGGCGAGGCGATCGTCGCCCACGCGACCTCGGTCGAGCCGTAGAGGTTGTAGAGGACGTCGCCGAAGGTATCCATCACGCGCAGCGCCAGCTCGCCCGGCAGCGCCGAGCCGCTGACCGCGATGATCCGCAGCGAGCTCGTGTCGTAGCCGCGGATCGTCTCGCTGCCGAGATCGAGGATCCGCTGCGCCATCACGGGGACGATGATCAGTGCATCGACGCGGTGGCGCTCGATCGATGCGAGCACCTGCTCGGGGTCGAAGCGGCGATGCAGCACGAGCGTCGAGGAGAGCGCGAGGCCGAGCGTGAAGTTGCCGTAACCCCAGGAGTGGAAAAGTGGTGAGGAGATCAACGTCGTGCCGCCTGCTCGCAGCGGGATCCGCGAGAAGAACGACGCGGCTGGGTCCAACGAGCGCGGCTGATGGCGCGTCGCACCCTTCGGCGCGCCGGTCGTGCCCGAGGTCAGGATCACCACTCGGCCACGGTCGCCCGGCGGCGTCAGATCTCTACGCGAGCCGGTCTCGACTAGCGCGTCGATCGAGCTGAAGCCCTCCGGAACGGGCTGCTCATGCCACGCGATGACGACCGTTCGCCCGCGCGAGGCCGCGGCACAGAGCTCGATGAACTCCTCGTCGTAGATCAGGACCCGCGGATCCTCACGCTCGCAGACCTCGGCGATCTGTGGGCCCGCGAACGAGGTGTTCATCAACAGGACCGTCGCGCCGAGCTTTGAGGCGGCGACGCTCGCCTTGACGAACCCGGCGTGGTCGCGGCAGAGGATCGCCACCCCGTCGCCCTCAGCGACACCGGCGGCGCGCAGGCCGTGCGCGAGCGCATTGGATTGCTCATGCAGCTCGAGAAAGGAGATCGTGCCGACGTCGTCGTGGATTGCGGCGCGCTGTGGGTCGCGCATCGCCGAGATCGCGTATCCAGACGCGGGCGTCGGGCCCCAGCGCTTGAGCAGCAAAAGCGCGCGAGCGATCCGGTCGGGGCGCTCGATCCGCAGCACGCCGGCGCGTGCGAGCGCCGAACCGGTGTGCAGCATTGTCAGCAGACGCCTGAGCAGTCGCACCTCGTCTATCCAACCACGCGGCCGGGCTGCGAGCGAGAAGATCTTGACAACGCGCCGCCGCAGGCGGCTATGAGACTCCGGCCGGCTCGTCGCGGCCTTGGAGGCGCTCGCGTCCGCGCTGAACCGCGGTGATGAACTTCGAGAGGTTTGTCTCGAGGGTGTCGAGGATCTCATCGGCGTAGTCCTCGGCGCCGAGCCGGATCTCGCGCTCGTGGGCGCGAGCGTCTTCGATGATGTCCTCGGCCGCGCGCTCTGCCGCCTTGACGATCTCCTCATCGGCGATCAGGCGCTCCTGGCGTTCGCGGCCCTCCTTGACGATTCGCTCGGCCTCACGCTTTGCCTCGGCAAGCATCTCCTGGCGTTCCTTGACGATCCAGCGCGCCTGCTTGATCTCCTCGGGGATCGTGGCGCGCATCTGGTCGAGGAGGTCGTAGATCTCCTCCTTGTCGACGCGGACCTGATCGGTCAGCGGAACCTGCTTGGCGTTGTGCACCAAGTCATCGAGCCTGTCGATCAGAACAAGGACATCCATGGCTACAGCCTAGACGGTCGAGCAACAGAGGAAAAGCGCCGCAAAGGTCGTCCCAGCTTCGCTAACGCGCCAGCTCTTCCTGCAAACGACGGGCCACGACGTCGTGGACGTAGGCCGTGACGTTGCCGCCGAACGTCGCCAGCTCCTTCACGCCGCTCGAGGACAGGAAGCTGTACTCGGCGCCGGCCATTATGAACAGCGACTCGATCTGCGGTGCCTGGGCTCGGTTCAGCTGGTTCATCTCGAACTCGTACTCGAAGTCCGAGATCGCCCGCAGGCCCTTGACGATCGCGCTCGCGCCGACCCGTTGCGCGTAGTCGACGACGAGCGTGTCGAACGGCTCAGCCCGAACTGTCGGCAGGTGTGCGGTCGCGATCGCGATGAACTCGAGGCGCTCCTCCAGCGAGAACAACGCGTTCGTCTTGCGCGAGTGCCCGACGACGGCGACGACGACCTCGTCGAACAGGGCGGCCGTGCGCGTGATCACATCGACGTGGCCGTTGGTGATCGGGTCGTAGGAGCCCGGGCAGACGGCGATCCGTGACGGCTGGTTCATGTCTCGTCGGCGCTGTGGATGCGGATCAGCGTATCCCCGTAGCGACGTTCGAGGACGACCGGCAGCGAAAGTGTCAGCGGTGCGCGGCGGTCGCTTTCGCTCACGACGCGCGCGCCGGCCCGCAGCAGCGGCGGTAGCTCGCGCGCCAGGATCGGCGATAGCGACGCGGCCTGGGCGTAGGGCGGATCGATCAACACGAGGTCATATTCGCGCGCCGGGATCGCATTGCGGACGTCGGCCTTGGCAACCAGGTAGCGCAGCGGCTCGACGCCGATGTCCTCGACGTTGCGAGCGATCGCCGTGATCGCGGCGGCGTCGTCGTCGACGAACACGACGTGCGCTGCTCCACGCGACAGTGCCTCGATGCCGAGCGCACCGGAGCCGGCGAACAGGTCGAGCACGGCCGCGCCCTCGATGTCGCCGAGGATCGAGAAGACCGCCTCGCGCGTGCGGGCCGAGGTCGGCCGCGTAGCGAACCCGCGCGGCGAGCGCAGGCGGCGCCCCTTGTACTCGCCGGCGACGACACGCATCAGGCGGCGATCGGGCGAACCGAGCCCTCGGGATAAGCGCCGGCGAGCGCCCGTGCCAGCAGGACGTGCTCGGGCCGCTCGAGCTCGGGATCCTCGGCGAGCAGCAGCGCGGCCCATCGGCGGGAGCTTTCGAGCAGCGGCTCGTCCTGGGGCAGCTGGGCGATCTCGAACTGCCCGAGCCCCGACTGCCGCGTACCGATCAGCTCGCCCTCCTTACGCTGGTAGAGGTCGATCTCGGCGAGCTCGAAGCCGTCGCTGTGCCTGGCGAGCGCCGTCAGCCGCAATGAGTCCTGCGGGCCGCAAAGCAGGCAGATCGCGGCGTGCTCGCCGCGGCCGACGCGCCCGCGTAGTTGATGCAGCTGGGAGATACCGAAGCGCTCGGCGTTCTCGATCAGCATCACCGTTGCATTCGGCACATCGATCCCGACTTCGATCACTGTCGTTGCAACGAGGACGTCGGCCTCGCCGGCGGCGAACGACGCCATCGCCGCCTGCTTGTCGCGATGGGAAAGCTGTCCGTGCATCAGCACCAGGCGAAACTCGCTGAGCTCGCCGGCGCGCAGGCGCTCGAACTCGGCCGTTGCCGCCCGCACATCACCGCCGTCCGGCTCCTCGGACTGCTCGACGAGCGGGCAGACGACAAACGCCTGGCGCCCGGCGCGGACCTCCTCGGCGATCCGCGCGTAGGCGCGGGCCCGTGCGCGGTCACCGGACACGACGTGCGTCTCGATCGGACGACGGCGCGCCGGGAGCTCACGCAGCCGCGTCTGGTCGAGGTCGCCGTAGCGGCACAGCGCGAGGGTGCGCGGGATCGGTGTCGCCGTCATATGGAGGGTGTGCGGCGCGAGACCAGCGGGCGCCTTCGCGTCGAGGGCTGCGCGCTGGCGCACGCCGAACCTGTGTTGTTCATCGACGACGGCGAGCGCGAGCGAGTCGAACTGCACCGGGTCCTCGATCAGCGCATGCGTACCGACGAGGATCGACAGCTCGCCGCTCGCGAGCCGGGCGAGCAGCTGCCGGCGGCGCGCCGCCGGCGTCGAGCCCGTCAGCAGTGCGAGCGTGACCGGCTCGGATCCGAGCAGCGCCTGGATCGTCGCGAAGTGCTGCTCGGCGAGCGTCTCGGTCGGCGCCATCAGCGCTGCCTGCGCGCCGCATTCGACGGCGCGGAGCATCGCGTAGAGCGCGACGACGGTCTTGCCGCTACCGACCTCTCCCATCAACAGCCGCTGCGCCGGCGTCGGCTCGGCGAGCTCCCTGCAGATCTGCTCAATCGCCGCGCTCTGCTCGCCGGTCAGCGCGAACGGCAGCCCCTGCTCGAGCCAGCGCGCCGTCAGCGTCAGCGGCTGATCCAGCGCCAGTGCGCGCGCGTCGCTGCGCCGGCGCGCACGTCGCTGCAGCAGCGCGAGTTGGAGCAACAGCAATTCCTCGAAGGCGAGGCGACGGCGAGCTTGCTCGACCTCGCCCTCGCCGGAGAAGTGCATCGCCTCCAGCGCGGTTCCGCGCGATGGGAAATGCTCGCCAGCGCGAACTGCCGCCGGCAGCGGATCGACGACCTCGCTGAAAAGCGGTCGTGACTCGCGCATCAGCGCGAGAATCTGCGTGCTCGAGAGTCCCTCGGTCGCCGCGTAGTGAGAGACGTCCTCGCCGCTGGACCCTGTCTCGTCCGTCGGGGCGTGGGCCGAGACGCGGAAGCGGTTGCCCCCCTCGTACTTGCCGTGCAGCACGAGCCGCGTCCCCGGCCGGTAGCGGCGGGCGAGCCACGGCTGGTTGAAGAACGTCGCCTGGAGCGGACCGGTCTGATCGGCGACGAGCGCCTCGACAAGCGGGCGCATCCCGCGCCTGCGGACCGCGCGCTGACTGATCGTGCGCACCTCGACGACGACCGTCGCCGTCTCACCGGGCACGAGCGCCGCGACCGTGCGGCCCTCGCGGCGGGCGCGGGGAACGTGCTCGAGCAGGTCGGCAAGGGTCAGCAGGCCCAGCGCCTGCGCGCCCTCAAGCGGCTTGCCGCTCAGCGGCAGCGGTGCCTCGAGCAGTGACGGCCGCGGCCAGCGCACAGAAGCCAGCAGCTGATCGCGCGCGACGGCCCCGCCGGCGAAGCCGGCCATAAATCCTGAACCAGCGACCACCTGTCCATGATGACCCCAGGCACGGTCGTCGCGCGCAGTGGGAGCTATTCGGCGCTGAGCAGCCACCAGTGGTTTGGCTGGCCGCCGTCCCAGTGCTCGAGCTCGACCTCGCCCGGGACCAGCGCCGCGACGGTCTCGCTGGCGAGCGGCGCGCCCTCGCCGGCAATGCAGGTGATCAGCTCATTACCGTCGCCGAGGCTCGCCATGACGCGCGCCAGCGTCGCTTCCGGCGCTCCCCACGCGACAAGCGTCTCGTCGACGAAGCCGACAGCATCGCCGGCCCGGAAGCGGCCCTCTGCATCGTCGCGCGCCGCCGGCGCCACTGAGCCGCTGCGCACACGCTCGAGGCCACTGCGGATCGCAGCTGCGTTCTCGGCGGCGCTGCGCTCGGGCGAGTAGGCGACGAGCGCCGCGAGTGCAGCCTGCTGCGAGCGCGACGCGACAACGACGACCTGCTTGTCCGACAGCTCGGCGGCGTGCTCTGCGGCGAGAACGACGCTCGCGTCGTTCGTCAGCACGACAACCTCCTCGGCCGGGACTGCATGAATCCCGGCGAGCAGCTCGTAGGTCGATGGGTTGAGCTTCGGTCCGCCGTCGAGCACGTGTGCGCCGAGGCTCGCGAACAGCTCGCCGATGCCGCTGCTGGCGACGATCGCGAGCGCACCGCAGCGCGCCGGTGGCGCGTCGGCGTGGCGCGCGATCCGCGCGGCGACCTGCTCGTGCATGTCGGCGACGTCGAGGTGCGAGATCTCGCCGGCGTCGGCGAACACGACTGTCGCGCGCTCGGGGTCGTCGGTGTGGACGTGCACCTTGAGCGTGACGGCGTCGCCGACGACGAGGACCGAGTCGCCAAGCTGCTCGAGCGCGGTTATGAAGCTGCTCGGCTCGAGGCCTTCGCCGGTGACGGCGAAGTTCGTGCAGTAGCGGAACGTCGAGGAGTCGTGGTGGGGGTGGCTGATCCGGGCCGCCGCGTGGTGCTCGAGCGGCGGCGGCTCGTCGCCGCGGAGCGCCGCAACGATCCCCGCGAAGATGATCGTCAGGCCGTAACCGCCGGCGTCGACGACGCCGGCGTCGCGCAACACCGCGAGCATGTCGGGCGTGCGCATGACCGACGCCTCGCCAGCGACGACGGCGCGTTCGAGCACCGTCGCGATCAGATCGTCCTGCACCTCCGACGCGGCGTCGGGCGCAAGTCGCGGGTCGCCCATGTGGGCGAGCTCGACGGCGACGCGGTGGGCCATCTCGCGTACGACTGTCAGGATCGTTCCCTCGGCCGGGTCGCGGACCGAAGCGTAGGCACGGTCGGCCGCGCGCGCGAGCGCGGCGCCGATCAGCGGCGCGTCGATCAGCTCGCCGGGGCGGCTGACGAGCTCCTCGGCGGCGCCACGGATCAGCTGCGAGAGGATCACCCCGCTGTTGCCGCGAGCCCCCAGCAGCGCCGCGCGCGCGACGGCGTCGACGATCTCGTTGCGGCCGATGTCGTCGATCGTGCGCTCGCCGTCGGCGCCGAGCCGGTCCAACTCGTCGACCACGGCCCGCAGCGTCATCACCATGTTGTCGCCGGTATCGCCGTCGGCGACGGGAAAGACGTTGAGGTCGTTGACCTCTTCGCGACGGGACTCAAGCTGCGCCAGCGCGCCGGCGACGATCGTGCGGAAGCGGATGATGTTGGGGTCGGTCAAGACCCGCCGACCCCGGCTGCTACAGCGCCTTCGTGACCTTGCCGGCCTTGAGGCAGCGCGTGCACACATATACGCGCCGCGGGGCGCCCGCGTCGAGGATCCGGACCTTCTGCAGGTTCGGATCGAAGCGCCGGCGTGTCGCGACCATCGAGTGGCTGCGACTGTTGCCGAATGCGGGTCCCTTGCCGCAGCTGTGACAGACCTTGGCCATACGAGGGGCAGTGTACCGGTGGCTGGCTCTCGGCGGGTGCCGCGCGCTGAGGCTACGCGTCCGCGAGCGCGTCGCGGAGCTTGGCGAGCGTCAGGATCGCGTGGGCCGCCTGGGCGCCGTGGTCGCGCTTACGCCCGCCCGCACGCTCGAGGGCTTGGTCCATCGAATCAACGGTGAGCACCCCGAAGGCGCAGGGAACGCCGGTACGGAGCTGGACGTCCTGGATGCCGCGCGCAGCTTCGGCGCAGACGTAGTTGTAGTGGTCGGTCTCGCCGCGGATCACAGCACCGAGGCAGGCGACGCCGCGGTAGCGACCACTGCCGGCGGCATAGCTAGCTGCGAGTGGGAGCTCGAACGCCCCCGGTACGTCGAAGACGTCGATCGCCTCGGCGCCCGACTCTTCGAGGACGGTGCGGGCGCTGGCCACCAATCGATCGGCGACCTCGACGTAGAAACGGGCAACGACGATCGCGTAGCGCGCAGCGGCCATCATTGGCGCTTGTGCTCGGCGCGCTCGCTGTGCAGCAGCTCGGCGTCGAGGTCGAGGCCCTGGTGGTGGAGGGTGTGGTCGAGCTTGTCACGCTTGGTGCGAAGGTAGGCGGTGTTATTGGGGTTCGGTTCGGCTTCGATCGGGATCTGTGCGGTGACCGAGAGGCCGTAGCCCTCGAGACCGCGGATCTTCTTCGGGTTGTTCGTGAGGATCCGGATCGAGCTGAGCCCGAGGTCAACGAGAATCTGCGCACCGATTCCGTAGTCGCGCAGGTCGGCGGGCAGGCCGAGGCGCTCGTTCGCCTCGACTGTGTCGAGGCCCTCCTCCTGGAGCTTGTAGGCGCGCAGCTTGTTCAGCAGGCCGATCCCGCGGCCCTCCTGGGCGAGGTAGAGCAGGACACCCTCGCCCTCCTCCTCGATCATTGCCAGCGCGGCTTCGAGCTGCTCGCCGCAGTCGCAGCGGCGCGAGTGGAAGACGTCGCCGGTGACGCACTCGGAGTGGACGCGTACAAGCACGTCCTCCTTGCCCGCAACATCGCCCTTGACGAGCGCGAGGTGGTGCTTGTCGTCGAGCACCGAGCGGTAGCCGACGACATCGAATTCGCCGGCCTCCATCGGCAGCCGCGCCGAGACGACGCGCTCGACAAGCTGGTCGTTGCGCCGGCGGTAGGCGATCAGGTCCTTGATCGTGACCATCTTCAGCTTGTGGCGCTCGCAGTACTCGATCAGATCGGGGACGCGAGCCATCTCGCCGTTGTCCTTCATCACCTCGCAGATCACGCCGGACGGGTTCAGGCCGGCGAGGCGCGCAAGGTCGATCGACGCCTCGGTGTGCCCGGTGCGCTCGAGGACGCCGCCGGGCTTTGCCTTGAGCGGGTTGACGTGCCCCGGCTGGACGAGATCCTCGGGCTTACTGCGCGGGTCGATCGCAACCTGGATCGTGTGCGCGCGGTCGTGGGCCGAGACGCCGGTCGTGACGCCGTCGCGCGCCTCGACGGTGACGGTGAACGGCGTGCCGTGCGGGGATTCGTTCTTCGATGTCATCAGGTCGAGGCCGAGCTCCTCGCAGCGCTCCCCGGTCAGCGCGAGGCAGATCCAGCCGCGCGCCTCCTTGGCCATGAAGTTGATCGCCTCGGGCGTGACGAATTGCGCGGCCATCACGAGGTCGCCCTCGTTCTCACGGTCCTCGTCGTCACAGACGACGACCATCCGCCCCTTGCGGATCTCCTCGATGGCGTCGTCGATGCTCGAGAACGGCGAGCCATCGACAGGCTCGGAGCGGCTTCCTCCCCCCCGTCGCCTGGCCGGCGCCGCCTGTGCTCCGCGCGGCGTCATGCCGCGCGCAGCTTCTCTAGATGCTTGGCAAGGATGTCGACTTCCACGTTCACTCTGCTCCCTATGTTGACGGACCCGAGAGTTGTGGCCCGCCGAGTCTCGGGAATCAGCGCGATCGTCACCAGATCACCTTCGATCCCGGCGACCGTGAGACTCACCCCATCCAGCGCGATCGAGCCCTTCTCGACCACGTACCGCGCAAGACCGTCGTCCAGCACGAACACGACCTCACCGGAGTCGCGAAGCTCGCGGACGATCGCGGTCCCATCGACGTGACCCAGCACGACGTGCCCCCCCATCCGGTCACCGGCGCGAAGCGGCAGCTCCAAGTTCACCGTCGAAGTGGCGCCGAGCTCGCCGAGCGTCGTGCGCCGCAGCGTCTCCTGCACCACGTCGGCGGCGAAAGACGACTGATCGACCGCGGTCGCGGTCAGGCACGCACCGCTGACAGCGACCGAGTCCCCAACCGCGAGCTCCGCCGCCAAGGCTCCGCACTCGATCGTAATCCGGGAGCCTCCCTGCACTGTCTCGAGTCCGGCCACGGTCCCGGTCCGTGCGACAAGCCCCGTAAACATCAGCCGCCCCTAGTGGCGCGCCCGCGCCACTACCACTCGCGCAGGCGAGCCGAGACCAGGAGGTCCTCTCCGACGTGCGAGCAGTCGAGCGTCATCGCCTTGATCGCGTCGGAGATCCGCGCGACGCCTTCGCCCTCAAGCGGGTCGCGCGCGCTCGCGCCGCCGAGCAGCATCGGCGCGAGGAACAGGCGCACCTCGTCGATCTCGCCAGCATCGAGGAAGGCGCCGGCGAGGTGCGGGCCTCCTTCGAGCAGGACCGCGGCAATGTCCATCCCCGCGAGCTGGTCGAGGGCCGAGCGGACGCGACCCTGTTCGTTAGCGCCGCTGGCGACGATCACCTCGGCGCCGGCGGCGGTCAGCCCGTCGGTCTCGCTGCGGCGCGCGGCGCGGGAGACGACGACGATCAGCGGGACCTCGGCGGCGGCTTGGACGAGCTGCGAGGTCACGGGTAGCCGCGCCAGCGAGTCGAACACGACGCGTCGCGGCTGGCGGTGGACACCTTCGACGCGCGCCGTGAGCTGGGGGTCGTCAGCCAGCGCGGTTCCGATCCCAATCGCGACCGCGTCGACCGAGGCGCGCCAGCGGTGCGCCAGCTCGCGGCTCTGTTGACCGGAGATCCACCGCGAGTCGCCGGCGCGAGTCGCGACCTTGCCGTCGAGCGTCATCGCCGACTTGAACAGCACCCACGGGCGACCGACCCGGGCGTGCTTGCGGAAAGCCTGGTTGAGCAAACGCCCCTTCCGCGCCGTGTCGTCGTCGGCGAGCACGATCTCGATACCTTCGTCGCGCAGGACGCCGAGGCCGCGGCCGTTGGCCTTCTCGGTCGGATCGTCGCTTGCGACGACGACGCGGCGGATGCCCGAGGCGATGATCGCCTCTGTGCACGGTGGCGTGCGGCCGTGGTGGCAGCACGGCTCGAGCGATACGTAGAGCGTCGCCTGCGAGAGGTCGGCGTTACCGCAGGCCCGAATCGCGTTGACCTCGGCGTGCGGGCCGCCGAGCTTTTCGTGCCAGCCCTCGCCGAGGGTCGCCTCTGCTGTCGCCACGACGGCTCCGACGACGGGATTGGGGTTGGTCCAGCCGACGCCTCTGGCCGCAAGCTCGATCGCCCGCGCGAGGTAGGCACGATCGAGCTGGGTGCATTCGAGAGTATCCATTACATGCAGAATACGGCTAGCGCGGCAGACGTCCCTGGTTGTGTTTTTCCTCCAGTGGCCGCGGGCCCGCAAGTAGCCGTCAGGTCGAGGGTGCGTCCGCGGACGCTCCGGGGCCGGCGTGGTGACCTGGGGCCGTAGCGGCCGACTGCGGGCGCGCCGGCTGTCCTGAAGGCCGTCCTCTACGAGCAGCGCCCGCCGTCGAGGCGGTAGACGCGCATGACCGGCCCCGGGCGCTCGAAGGCCAGCGGGTAGTAATCGAAGGACCAGTCGAAGCTGAAGGCGACGCCCTCGCCGGTTTGGCTGCCCGTCGCGTAAGGAGACGATTCGTAGATCAGCCGAGCGTCTCTGGCCAGGGCGTCGTAATAGGCGATTGCCTGTGGGACGGCGCGCGGATCGACGAACGCGCGGCCGGACTGCTGGGAGCCGGTGATGACGTAGCAGAAGTCGTTTGCCTCGTAGTCCCCGATCAGCCCGGGCGAGAGCAGGCGCTCGTAGTTCTCGATCGTCACGCTCGAGCCGGTCGCGAGCGCGAAGCGGCCGTCGAGCTCGTTGGTGCGAAGTACCGGGAAGCCGCGCCAGCGGTAGCCGTTGGACGTCGGCAGCGGATGGCCGAGATCGAGCCCCCACTCCTCCGGGACGACGGGCTCGATCACGACGCCGCTCCCGATCGCGACGTGCGATACGAGCCAGGCGCGCGTGATGTTGCGAGTGTCCGCGCGCGAGCCGATCAGGCCCGCGTGGACGCTGTAGACGAAGCCCTGCGCGCAGATCGCCAACCCCGCGGCGAGCGCGAACACGACGCGCAGCCGGCTGCTGCCACGTGCGGCGAGGTCCGCGGCGCGAATGCCCGCGTAGCCCGCCAGGACGCAGATCAGCGGAACCACCGGCATCAGCCAGCGGCCGAAGTAGCGACCCTGGATGCCCATGAAAAGGAGGTAGGCGAGGAGCGCGGGGATGAACAGCAGCAGCAGTCGCCGCTCGGAGAACCACAGCGCCACGAGGCCGAAGACGGCGGCGATCGCGGGGATCCAGCCGACGCCCCAGGTCGCGGTCCAGAGGTAGTAGAGGACGCCGCTGCCGTGAGTCAGGCCCAGCTTGCCCGAGGCCGCGGCGCTCTCTGCCCCTTGATGCGCGATCCCGGACTTGAACGACGCGAAGGCGAGCAGCGAATACGGATCGCAGACCACGAACGCGAGGATCGCGAGGCCGCCAAGGAGCGCCACTGACCGCAGCACCGTCGGCCGTGCGGCGCCGTCGCGCAGCCGCAGGATAACTGCGGCGGCGAGCGGCAGGATCACGATGCCGCCGGTGTATTTCGTCGCCGCCGCGACGCCGAGGGCGATTCCGGCGAGCGCGTAGCAGCGCCGGCGGCCGCTGCGCAGGATCCCGGCGGCCGCGTAGAGCCCGAGCTCGACCGGTACCAGCGTCGGGACGTCGTTGAGCGCGAGCTTGGAGTAGAAGACCGGCAGGAAGGCGACCGCCATCAGTGCGGCCGAGAGCAGCGCGACACGACGCTCGAAGAGGCGGTTCGCGAACAGGTAGAGGAGCCAGACGGCGAGCACCCCGAGCAGTGCGGTGACCGTGCGGGCGATCAGCCAGACCTCGGTCGGGTTTGTCGCGAAGGCGTGCGAGAGGGCGGTCAACCCGCCGAACCAGAGCTCGTAGACGATCGCGAGCAGGTAGCTGTAGGCCGGCGGGTTGTCGAAGTAGTTGGGGTTGCCGTTGTGGCCGAGCAGCGAGATCGCGTGCGGCACGAAGTGCTGGTTCTCGTCGGTGTCGTAGGCGTAGGGCAGGCCGGACTTGATGCCCCACAGGCGCAGCAGCGTCGCGACGACGAGCACGGCGGAGAGCGCGAGACCCCAGCCGGCGCGGGGCGAGAGCCGGGTCAGGCGGGGCAACGCGCGTAGGCCGCGTAGTAGGCGGTAGCGTGGACGAAGTGGAAGCCCGCCAGCGGCACCTCGTCGAGCGGGTTGTCGGTCGGCTCGACGAGCGCGTAGCGGGTCTGGGCGAGGCCGAGCGGGTAGATCGCGACGCCGTACTGGATCTTGGCCTCGAGACGCGGGCGGTTGTCGGCCTCACTGCGCGCGATCACGCCGCCGGCGCCGCGGTCGAGCAGCCAGCGCGTGTCCGGAATCAGCTTGTGGTTGGGGACCGAGACCGGGCCGCAGCGCAGCGCCCGCTTGACCTCCGGCTCGGCGAGGATCGCGGCAAGCGAAGTGTGGCCGTTATCGCGAAAGCCGAGCTCAGTCTGGACGTAGTTGAGGCTGAGGATGTTCGCGTAGCTGAAGATTGCGTAGAGCGCGAGCGCGGCGGCGGTCAGCGCCCAGGCGCGGCGGGCGATCCCCTTTTGCAGCATCGTCCAACCGGTCAGCGCGAAGGCGCAGAAGGCGAGCAGCATCACCGCGGGAAGGAGCAGGTAGCGGTCGATCACCGACAGGCCGGCGCCGGCGATGACGACGAACGTGGCGAGGCCGCTGAGCAAGACCACGAGCACCGTCCACATGCGCCGCGGCACGAACCAGGCCGATAGCAGCACGCCCGCGACGCCGCCGGCGACGAGCGGCGCCTTGATCAGTCCGACGAGGTAATTGCCGGTCGCGCTCGGCACGCCGCTGAGCGGCACCGTACGGTTCAGCGCAACCGCGAGGTTGTTCGTGGCTTGCAGCGACCACAGCGGGTTGCCTGTGACCGCGAAGTCGAGGCCGGCCCAGGCGACCGGGCCGACGGCGATCAGGGCCGCCCAGCGGATCCGCTGGGGCCAATCGACCCGCGGCGCGCACCAGAGCCAGTAGAGGCCGGCCAGCAGCCAGGCGTCGGGGCGGATCAGCTCGGCGATCAGCAGCAACCCGAAGACCGGCGTCCCGCGACGCGGACGCTCGACCTCGAGCGCGGCGGCCCAGACGATCGCCGCGAGGTAGGCGATGTCGACGTAGCCGCGGATCGCGAGGAACACCAGGTTGAACCGCGTGACAAGCAGAAACACGGCGACTGCGCCGACGACCGGGGTGAAAGCAACACGCGTCAGGCGGTAAAGGCCGGCTGCGAGGACCATGAACGAGGCGATCGCGCAGAGCACCTCGATCCGCAGCGCGCCGCCACCGAGGATCGCGAGGAGCGTGCCGAAGAGGACTGCGAGCGGGTGCTCGGTCGGCGCGTCGTAGGCGGTGAACGACGGCGTCTGCAGGTGGAGGATCTCGCGGCCCCAGAGCAGGTAGTACTCGGAGTCGTAGATCGGGTAGGTCGGGAAGGCGAGGTAGCCGATCAGCGCCGCGAGGCAGAGCAGCACAAATGCTGCCTTCGCCCAGGTCGCAGGCTGGACGGCGAGCAGCCGTTCGCGCAAGGGGGGATGGACCCCGCTGGCTGTCGCACTTTCCATTGCAGTGAGGTGTCCCAGGGCCCGGACATACTGCGAGGAGCGTTCTCTGCCCGCGCGACTCTGGGATAATGTGGCGCGAGTTTACGGCACCGCCGTGGACGCAGCGCGCGGTCGCTTCGCCGCGAGGGACCGCGAACACCTCTCATCGCATGGCGGCTCGCGCGGACCCAACGATGAAGCTGATCATCCAAATTCCGTGCAAGGACGAGGCAGAACAGCTGCCCGCGACGCTCGCCGATCTGCCGCGTGAGCTGCCCGGCTTCGACACGGTCGAGTGGCTGATCATCGACGACGGTTCGACCGACGACACGATCGCTGTCGCGAAGGCGCATGGAATCGACCACATCGTTCGCCTGACGAACAACAAGGGTCTCGCGAGCGCGTTCCAGGCGGGCCTCGACGCTTCGCTGAAGCTCGGCGCCGACGTGATCGTCAATACCGATGCCGACAACCAGTACTACGGCGCCGACATCGCGAAGCTCGTCGTGCCGATCCTCGAGCGCCGCGCGGACATGGTGATCGGCGATCGCGAGGTCTCGCAGGTCGCCGATTTCTCGAGCCGCAAGAAGCGCCTGCAGCGGCTCGGTTCGTGGGTCGTGCGCCATGCCTCAGGCACCACGGTGCCCGACACAACGTCGGGCTTTCGCGCCTACAACCGCGAGGCGGCGCTGCAGATCATGGTCGTCTCGCGCTTCACCTACACGCTCGAGTCGATCATCCAGGCGGGCAAGCAGTTCGTCGCGATCGACCACGTACCGGTGCGGACAAACCCGAAGTCGCGCGAGTCGCGCCTGTTCACCTCGGTCGGCGCCTACGTCCGCCGCAGCGCGGTGTCGATCTTCCGCATTTACTCGCAGTACGAGCCGCTGCGGGTCTTCATGTCGGTGGCGGCGATCCTCGGCCTCGCGGCGATCGGCGTCTGGATCCGCTTCCTCGTCGCCTACATCGACGGCAAGGGCAGCGGCCACGTCCAATCGCTGATCCTCGGGGCGGTCCTGTTCAACGCCGCCGTGACCGTCGGCGCGCTCGGCGTGATCGGCGACCTGCTGAGCGCGCAGCGGACGATGATCCAGCGCACGTTCGAGCGCGTCCGGCGGATCGAGCTGAAGCTCGGCGTCGAGCCCTCGCACTACGAGCCTGGTCAGGTGGACGATCCGTCGGCGAGCGTCACCGATGCCCAGCCCCCGCGCTCGCCGGAAGGCCTCGCTCGGTGACGGACGTCAGCCATTCAGCCGACGGCATCGTCCTCGGCAACACCTACGACAAGTACAACTCGCGCAACCCCGTCGCCCGCCTGCTGATGGCGGGGTTCGAGCGCAACCTCGCCGACCTGTTCGTCTCGGCGAAGCCCGAGTCGCTGCTCGACATCGGCTGCGGCGAGGGCGTCCTGACCCAGCGATGGGCGCGCCAGCTCGCGCCGGCGCGCGTCGTCGGGATCGACCTCGACGACCCGACGCTGGCGGTCGAGTGGGCACGGCGCGGCGAGCCGAACCTCGAGTACGTCGCCCAGCGCGCCGAGAACCTGCCGTTCAGCGACGGCGAGTTCGACCTTGTGACGGCGACGGAGGTCCTCGAGCACGTCCCGGACCCCGGTCACACCCTGTCGGAGATGATTCGCTGCGCCGGGCGCCATGTGCTGATCTCGGTCCCCCACGAGCCGCTCTGGCGCGCGCTCAACATGGCCCGCGGCGCCTACTGGCGCTCGCTCGGCAACACGCCAGGACACCTCAACCACTGGACCCAGCGCGGCATCGTCGCGCTCTGCGCCGAGCACGGCGAGGTCATCGAGACGCGCTCGCCGTTCCCCTGGACGATGGTGCTTGTCCACGTCTGAGGTAGGGCGCGGCTCGCGGCCGGCTCGCTCCTATGCCAGCGGAGCGCGGATGCTGTCGATCGGGATCGCCTCGACCGGCGTCCTCACATTCGCCTATTTCGCGCTCGCGAGCCACGTGCTCGGCAATCGCCCATCCGGCCGCGCGCAGTACAGCCGGATCGACGTGCTCTGGTCGGTGATGTTCGTGATCATCTGCGTGATCTACCGGCCGATCGAGCAGCTGCTCTCGCGCACGATCGCGGACCGCCGCGCGCGCGGCATCGAGCACCAGCCGCTCGGGGTGCCGATCGCAATCCAGGGGACCTTCGCCCTCGTCTTCCTTGCGATCGCGCTACCGCTCCACCACGCCCTCGCCGACGGCGTCTTTCACTCGACGACGCTCTACTGGATCCTGATCGTCGGCGTGCTCGCCTACGCCGCGAGCTACTTCGCGCGCGGCTGGCTTGCCGGGCACAAGTACTTCGCACTCTACGGCGGCCTCGTCTTCATGGAGGCGACCTCGCGCTTCGCGTTTGCGCTCGCCGCCGCGGTCGGGATCTCGACCGGCCAATCGGCGATCGCGATCGGCATCGCGGCCGCGCCATTTGTGTCGCTGGTCGTCGTTCCGGCAGCGTTCGCGCGAAGCGCATCGGGCCGCGTCGCCGGAGCGCCTGCTCGAATCAGTGACGCGGCGCTGGAGGGGCCTGCCGCGGAGGGGCTCGAGGAGGCGTCGGGCGAGCTCTCGATCCGCCACGGCGGGCGCTTCGCGCTGTCGGTGTCGGCGATCCAGCTCGCCGAGCAGACGCTGCTGAACGCGGCGGTGCTGACTGTCTACGCGACAAGCAGCGCCTCGTCGCTGCCCGGCACCGTGTTCGACCTGCTGCTGATCACGCGCGCCCCGCTCCAGCTGTTTCAGGCGATCCAGACCTCGTTGCTGCCCCATCTCGCGGGACTCGAGGCGACAGAGGGCCGCGAGTCGTTCGCGCGGGCGATTCGCCTGACCGTGTCGGCGATCGCGGTGTTCGCGCTCGCGACGGCTTTGGGACTGCTCGCGATAGGCCCGTTCGCGATGCACCACGTGTTCGGTTACGCGTTCCCGTACGAGCGTCTCGGGCTCGCCCTCGTCGGCATCGGAATGGGCCTGCACCTGACCGCCGGCACGCTCAACCAGGCCGCGCTGGCACGCGGTCAGGCAGGCCGCGCGGCCTTGCTCTGGCTCGTTGCGGGCGCGCTGTTCGTCGGCTGGATGCTGACCGGCGTCATCGGCGACCAGGTGCTCCGGACCGAGGTCGGATACACGGGCGCCGCGGGGCTTCTGGCGCTCTCACTTTGGTTGCTCTACCGGCGCGGATCGCCGGCACAGTAAGCAGCAACGCTGGAGATCAGGGCCACGACGCCCTCCTCTCCACATCCAGTTTATACCGCGCAGGGGGGCTTGTTTCAAGCCCCGGGGTGTGCCGCATAATCGCCCGTCGCAGGCCAGAAAGCTACAGCGAGGAGGTTGCGGATGCGCGTTTTGTCGTCGCCTGATCCGACGGGAGTGTGGTCATGAGCAAGCATGCGGTGGTGATCGCGGGAGGCGGTCCGGCGGGGATGATGCTGGCGGCTGAGCTCGCGTTGGCGAAGGTCGACGTCGCGATGGTCGAGCGCCGTCCCGATCACGTGCTCGTCGGCTCGCGGGCCGGCGGCATTCACTCGCGAACGATCGAGGTGCTCGATCAGCGTGGGGTCGCTGACCGGTTCCTGGCCGAAGGTCAGACGGCGCAGGCCGCGATGTTCGGCACGACAGTGCTGGACATGAGCGACTTCCCGACGCGTCATCCATATGCGCTCGGGATCTGGCAGAACCAGATCGAGCGGATCATGGCTGCCTGGGTCGCCGAGCTGCCGGTGCAGGTCTACTACGGGCGCGAGGTTACGGGCTTCGCGCAGGACGGCAGCGGTGTCGAGGTCGAGCTGTCCGACGACGAGCCGCTGCGGGCGCAGTATCTCGTCGGTTGCGATGGCGGACGCAGCCTGATCCGTCGGGCGGCGGGAATCGAGTTCCCCGGGTGGGATCCGACGAGGAGCTGCCTGATCGCCGAGGTCGAGCTGACCGAGGAGCCACCGGAGGGCATCCGTCACGACGCGACCGGCGTCCACGGCCTGCACCGGATGGAGGATGGGAAGACGGTGCGGGTCATCGTGACCGAGCAGCGGCTCGGGTCCGGCAGCGAGCCGACCCTAGGCGATCTGGGCGAGGCGCTGCTCGCCGTGTACGGGAGCGACTTCGGGATCCACAACCCGACGTGGATCTCCAGGTTCACCGACATGACACGCCAGGCAGCTGTCTACCGCTCGGGGCGGGTTCTGCTCGCCGGCGACGCTGCCCACGTGCACTACCCGGCCGGTGGCCAGGGCCTCAGCCTCGGCGTCCAGGATTCGGTGAATCTGGGATGGAAGCTGGCTCAGGTGGTCAGCGGGGCCTCCCCGGAGAGCCTGCTTGATACCTACCAGGCCGAGCGCCACCCCGTCGCTGCGCGCGCGCTCAAGCACACGATGGCGCAGGGCGCGCTCCATCGCGTTGACGACCGCATGCAGGCACTTGTCGACGTGGTGTCGGAGCTGTCGCTGATGGATGAGCCGCGTAAACGGCTCGCGGGGACCGTCTCCGGACTCGACATTCATTACGAGCTCGGCGAGGGCCACCCGCTGCTCGGGCGCCGGATGCCCGATCTGGATCTCGTGACCGCCGAGGGCCCGCTGCGGGTCTTCTCCCTGCTGCACGATGCCCGGCCGGTGCTGCTCAACCTGGGCGAGCCAGGGACCCTCGACATCGCTCCGTGGGCGGAGCGAGTCGAGTCGATCGACGCGAGCTACGACGGTCGTTGGGAGCTGCCAGTGCTCGGCGAGGTAAGCGCCCCCGTCGCCATGCTGGTTCGCCCCGACGGCTACGTCGCCTGGGTCGGGGACCGAACCGCGGTCGGGCTGACCGACGCGCTGGCCGGCTGGTTCGGGGCGCCGACTGCGTAGTAGCGCACGGGCGAGGAGCAACGCGGGGCCGGCCGCCGCCGCATGCGCCTAGGCCCGGGGATCCCCCACGGCCGCGGCCAGCGCTACATATGAGGCCGCCGGGTCCTGCGAGCCGAGCACCGCGGTGCCGGCGACGAATATGCCCGCACCGGCCGCCTCACAGCGCTCGGCCGTGCCGACAGCGATGCCGCCATCGACTTCCAGTGCCACGCCATCGCCGAGGAGCGGCGCAAGTCGCCCGAGCTTGCCGATCGAGGCCTCGATGAACTCCTGTCCGCCCCACCCCGGATTCACCGTCATGCAGAGCGCCATGTCGAGCAGGTCGCCGACCTCCTCATAGACCGCCACCGGCGTCGACGGACAGACTGCGAGCGAGGCTGCGAGGCCCGCCGCGCGGATCTCGTTCAGCACGTAGTCGAGGTGCGGTGTCGCCTCGGCATGGATCGTGATCACGTCGGCACCGGCGCGGGCGAACTCGGCGACCTGGCGCTCGGGATGCTCGATCATCAGGTGCACGTCGAGCAATGCGCCGTGCTCGCTTGCAAGCTCGCGCAGGCCGCTGACGGCCAGCGGTCCCATCGTTATCGGCGGCACGAAATGCCCGTCCATCACGTCGACGTGGATCATCTTCGCGCCCGCCTCGAGCACCTCTGTGACCTGTGCCCCCAGCTGCGAGAAGTCTGCCGCCAGGATCGACGGTGCCACGCGAGGCGCCGCCAGCTGCGCCGGCCTCATATCTCGAGCAGCATGTTGCCGCCGCAGTGCCCGCAGCTGATGTTGGCCGTGCTCTCCATTCGCACGATCGTCGAGTGCTCACCGCAGTCGGGACAGACCGAGACGAGCTCGAACCGGTGCATGCAGTAGACACAGCGGTAGCGGCCGGGCAGGTTCGTGGGGCGCAACCAGGGCTCGCCACAGTGCGGGCAGAGCGCGCCCAGTGACGGCTCGACGCTCATAGCTCAGCCCTGGCGCCGCAGCGCCGCGATGTAGAACCCGTCGCTGCCCTGAACGTGTGGCAATGCAAGCAGCTGCCGACCGCCGCGCGGGTCGCGCCACGCCGGGAAGCGCGGTTCGATGTCAATCGCTGTGAACTCGCGGTGCTCATCGAGAAATGCTCCAATCTGATGCTCGTTCTCGGCCGCCGAGATCGTGCACGTCGAGTAGACGAGGGTGCCACCCGGGGCTGTCGCAAGCGCCGCCGCTGACAATAGCCGCGCTTGCTCGACGGCGAGTGCTCGCACAGAGTCCGGCGAGACACGCCAGCGCAGGTCCGGCCGCGAGTGGATCGTACCGAGGCCCGAGCACGGCGCATCGAGCAGCACTCGCGCAAACGGCTCGCCCGCCACGTATGCGCCGGCGTCGCAGATCTCGATCCGTGCGACCTGCGAGCGCATCCGGGTGAGCGTCGCAGCGAGCTCCCGCGCCCGCCCCTCGTTGCGCTCGAGAGCGACGATCTCGCCCTCGCGCTGCATCAGCGCGGCGAGGTGTGTCGTCTTTGCCCCGGGCGCCGCACACATGTCGAGCACGCGCTCGCCGGGCTGCGGGTCGAGCGCCAGCGCGGCGATCATCGACGCGCGCGACTGTGGCATCAGCGCACCGTCACGCCACAGCACCGAGCCGTGGGCGTCGAATGGCTCGAGCACGACCACGGCTTCAGGCGGATCGCCGGGCACAAGGGCGCGAACCCCGAGCCTGCTCGCGAGTCCCGCCGCGTCAGTAACGGTCGTATTCGCCCGCAGTGCGTGCTCGGCGGGCTCGTTGAAGCGCGCCAGCAGCGCCCGCGTGTCATCCGGCCCGAGCAGCCCCCACCAATGCTCGACGATCCACGCCGGGACGGAGTGAAGCTGAGCCGCGCGGGCGGGCGTGCTGTCGTCGAGTGCCGCGAGCAGCTGCACGTGATCGCGGGCGATGCGGCGGAGAACCGCATTGACGAGACCCTGCCCGCGGGACTCGCCCGCGAGCTCGACCGCCTCGTTGACCGCCGCATGGGGCGCATCGGCGGTGAAGCAGAGCTCGTAGACGCCGAGCCGCAGGCAGGCGCGGACAACCGGGTCGAGCTTTGCCACCGGCCGGTCGGCGCAAAGCTCGATCAGGTGGTCGAGAGTCCCGCATCGCTGGACCGCGCCGTAGGCGAGTCGCATCGCGAGCGCGCGGTCGCGCGGCTCGAGTCCGATCGCAACCGCTTGGAACGCGCGGTCGGTATAGGCCCCCTGATCGAATGTTCGCCGCAGCACCGTGAAGGCGACGCGGCGCGCCTCAGATGTGGGCATGGCCGCGGACGTAGGCGGCGGCGTCCATCTCGCGTCCGCCCGGCGGCTTTACGCGCAGCAGTTCGAGCTCACCGTCCCTGGCGGGGAGGGTCAGTGCCGCGTGCGTGCCGGGGGCGGCGATCCGCGCCTGCGCAACCCCGAGTCCGCTCGCTGTGCGCGCCCCGATATGCGGGTGCAACGCGCGGACCAACCGGTCGAGCTCGACGACGCTCCGCTCCGGGTCGAGCAACCGGTCATGCGGTTCGATCTTCTCGGCGTAGGTAGCCTCGCCGACCTGCGCGACATAGCTGCGCGGGCGATCAAGCGCGCCGATCAGCAGGCGTGCGGCGATCTCGGCCAGGCGCGCAGCGAGCCGCTCGTAGTCGTCGGTGGCGTCGATCGCCGTCGCCTCCTGCGCGCAGATCGGTCCCGCGTCCAGCTCGGCGACGAGCCGCATGATCGACACGCCGGTCTCGGTGTCCCCAGTCAGGATCGCGCGCTCGATCGGGGCGGCGCCGCGCCAGCGCGGCAACAGCGAGGGGTGCACGTTGAGGATCTCGTAGTCGCTCAGGATCGGCTCGCGCACGAGCGCTCCGTAGGCGCACAGGCAGACAGCTTCGGGGGCGGCCGCTGCGAGCTCGGCCGCCGCATCGTCGAGGCGCGCGGGAGCCAGGACGGGGATCCCGAGACGCTCGGCGCAGAGCGCGACGGCGGTCGGCGTCAGTCGCTGCCCGCGCCCTTTGGGGCGCGCTGCACGCGTGATCACGAGCGCCGGGCGATGCGGTGAATCCGCGAGCGCCTCGAGCACCGTCGCCGCGAACGGCGCGGTCCCGATGTAGGCGGTTCTCACTCCCCCTGGTGAAGCTCGCGCCAGGTGCGCATCGCCTCGCGCTTCTGCTCGCGCGTCGCGCGGTCGATCATCAGAACGCCGTCGAGGTGGTCGATCTCGTGCTGGAGCACGCGGGCCTCGAGCCCCGATGCCTCGATCGTGAACGCGGTCCCCGTCTCGTCGACGGCACCGACGCGCAGGTGCACGTTGCGCTCGACGTCAACATGGATCCCGGGGATGCTGAGGCAGCCTTCCTCGGCCGTCTCGAGCTGATCGCCGCGCCACTCGATCTCCGGGTTGATCACCGCGACGATCGGGCTGTCCTGCTCGACGCGATAGACGAGCACCCGCTCGACGATTCCAACCTGCGTCGCCGCCAGCCCGACCCCGAGCGCGCCGTCCATCACGTCGCGCATCCAGTCAACCTGCTGGCGCAGCTCGCCGTCGAAGCGCGTCACCGGCAGCGCCCGCGTCTTCAGGACCGGATCGCCGAACTTGCGGACCGTCGCGAGCGCGTGGTCGCGCCTGCGGCGCTCCTCCTCGCTCAGCTCGGTCGCGGCTGACGGCCTGTCGATCTCCTCGGCTTCTGATGCCACAGGACAAATTCTACGGCGCTCTCACTGCGGATCGACGTCGACGCTGAGCGCGATATCCCGCCCGACGGGCCTGGCGACCGCGCGGCCGACCGCGGCGACGGCTGCCGCCCGGTCGCTTGCCTTGATCAGGATCTGTGCGCGGTCTTTGCCGCGCAGACGGAACAGTGGTGCCGGGCCGAGGATCTGCCCGCCCTCGATCACAAGGCGCCGGCGCAGTTCCTGGGCGGCGCGCATCGCCGCACCTTCGGCCTCGGCCGCGACCACGATCCGGATCAGCTCGCCGTAGGGCGGGTAACCGAGCAACTGGCGGCGTTCCAGCTCACCGGCAAGGAAACCGTCACTGTCGTGCCGCGCGGCGTGCACGATCGCCCGGGCATCGGGGGCGAGCGTCTGGACGAGCACGCGGCCGCCTGTGTGCCCGCCCGCGGCTGTGGTGGGGCCCGCGAACGGAGTGGCGCCCGCCCCCGACGGCTCGCCCAGGCCGCGCCCGGTTCGCCCGGCAAGCTGGGTGATCAGCGCGAACGTCCGCTCCTCGGCACGAAAGTCGGGAAAGCGCAGCGTCGCGTCGGCGTCGAGCACGACACCCACCGCGACGCCCGCGAAATCGTGGCCCTTCGCGACCATCTGGGTGCCGATCAGCACTCCCGCGGTTGCCTTCTCGAAGCGCCGCAGCACACTTGTAGCCCTGCCTTTCAGCGTCGCGATGTCGGCGTCGAGGCGGAACATCGGAAAGTCCTCGCCGCCGAGTGCCTGCATCAGCTCGTGCTCGAGGCGCTCGGTCCCGTGTCCGTGGCGCGCGACCGCACTCGAGCCGCAGCCATCGCAACGCTCCGGTACCGCCTCGCGGTGACCGCAGTGGTGGCAGGCGATACTCCCTTCGGCCTGGTGGAGCACCAGCGCGACGTCGCAGTCGGGGCAGCCCCAGACCTTGCCGCAGTGCCGACATGAGAGAAAGTTCGACCAGCCGCGGCGGTTCAGCAGGATGATCCCCTTGCCGCCCGAGCGCCGCAGCTCCCCGAGCGCCTCGGCGGTGCGATCGTGCAGCGCGCCGCGCGTATCACGCATGTCGAGCACCTCGACCGCCGGCAGCGCGCCGCCGTCAGCGCGCGTCGGGAGTCGCAGGCTACGCAGCCTCGCAAAGCTTTCCGCTCGCGGTGTTGCGCTGCCCGCGAGCAACACTGCGCCGGCTGCCCGCACGCGGTGGGCCGCGACAGGACGAGCGTCGTAGCGAGGGTCGCCTTCGTGCTTGTAGGACGAGTCGTGCTCTTCGTCGAGGACGATCAGCCCGAGGTCCTCGATCGGAGCGAACACCGCCGAGCGCGGTCCGACGCAGATCCGCGCCTCTCCGCGGCGCAGCCGCAGCCACTCGTCGTGGCGCTCGCCGGCTGACAGGCGCGAGTGCAGCAGCGCGACGGTGTCGCCGAAACGCTCGACAAAGCGCGTCACCGTCTGCGGCGTGAGCCCGATCTCGGGCACGAGCACGATCACGCCACGACCCCGCTCGAGTGCCGCGGCGGCCGCCCGCAGATAGACCTCCGTCTTGCCCGAGCCGGTCACTCCGAACAACAGCAGCTCCGCCGTGCGTCCGGCCTCGATCGCTGCGCAAACCTCGGTGACAGCCGCGGCCTGATCGCCGTTCAAGACGATCCCATCGTGCCGCGTGCCGACGGCGATCCGGGCCGGGACGCGGCGAACGGTGCGCGCCTCGAGCTCGACAAGGCCGCGCGTCTCGAGCCGGCGCAGCGTCCCGTGCGCGGCGCCAAGGACGCTAGCCTGAACCGCACCGCTCTGCGCGAGGCTCTCAAGCAGCGTCCGCTGCCCGGGCGTCAGCCGGACGCCACCGGCCAGCGCAACCCTGCCCCCGGCGCTCAGCGAAACGACCTGGCGGACGAGTTCCTGCGCCCCGTTGGCGGCTCCCGGTGGCAGCAGCAACCCGAGCGCCCGCGCCCGCGTCGAGCAGTACTCCTCGGCGATCCATGCAGCCAGCTCGACGAGCTCCGCCGGGAGGTTTGCCTCAACCGTGCTGAGCGGCGAGCGCAGCCGCTCCTGCGCCAGTTCACTGCGATCGGCGAGTCCGACGACCACCCCGAGCAGGTCCTGGCGTCCGAACGGCACGACGAGCAGCGAGCCGACGTGCACGCTCGCACGGAGCTCTTCAGGAAGGGCGTAGTCGAACGGCCCACTGAGCGCGCGCGAACTCGTGAGCGGCTCGACCTGAGCGATCGCAGCCACGGTCCGGCGAGCGTAGCGACGGCTGCGGTCGCCTGCCACCGCACGGGGCAGCGCCACGGGCCATCGCCTCGCGCCTCGCGCCTCGCGCCTCGCGCCGTCCCGGCTACTTAGCGGCGCGGGCGACGTTCGCGACGGTGGTGACTGTGGGCCTGGCGTCGTGCACGAGGCCGAGGCGCTCCCCCAGGCCTTCGCGGATGCGCTCCTGTGCCGGGGCGTCGAGCGCGCTGACGAGCGGGCCGAACGGCGTCGCGAGGACTGTCGCAAGGATCTCCTCCGCAGAGCCCCAGCTGCACTCGAGCTCGACGAGCTCGACGCTCACCTCGTCGAACTCGGCTGCCGCCAGCAGCTCCCGCAGACTGCCGGCGCCAATCGTGTAGCTATCGGGAGCGAACGCGTGCGGGTAGGGCTCACGAGCGCTGGTCTCGGCCACGCTCTCGGCAATCGGACCGAACAGTCCAAGCGGGCGCTCGGCCGCCCAGACGCCGAGCAGGGCAGCGCCGCCGGGCGCGAGCACGCGATGCATCTCGCGCAGGGCGCCGATCCGGTCGGGGAAGAACTGCAGACCCTGCTGGCAGAGCACGCGGTCAAAGGTCCCGTCGCCGACGGCGAGTGCGTCCGCGGGGCACTGCAGGTACTCGACCCTCGCCCCGGCGCCGTCGCCCTCGGCCGCTGCAGCAACCTCGAGCATCGCCGCGCTGACGTCGGCGGCCACGACGCGGCCTGTCGCACCGACCGCGCTCGCCGCCTGGTGTGCGACGGTTCCCGGCCCGCACGCGACGTCGAGCACCGACATCGCTGGCTTCAGCTCGGCCCGCACGATCAGGTCGCGCGCCCACGGGTCGAACAGCTGGCGGCGAACGTAGCGGTCGTAGGCGACCGGCACCGATGTATCGGTAAACCCCTGGCTGCGCCACCCGCTCACGAGCGGCAGCATCGCAGGAAGCTAAGTTGCAGTGGCCGAGCCGCGCTGAGCGAAATGCGGCCCGACTCCACAGCCGCGGCGCGGACGGTATCGAGCCTGCCCGCGGCGGGGCGAGCTCGGCGCGTGCCGATCAATCAAGCAACGGCGACCGACAGCCCGGCGGCTTCGCGCAGCGCGTCGGCCTTATTCGTCTGCTCCCAGGTGAAGTCCGCGTCCTCGCGGCCGAAGTGGCCGTAGGCGGCGGTCTTCTGGTAGATCGGGCGGTGCAGGCGCAGCTCCTCACGGAACGCCGCCGGCCGCAGATCGAAGTGCTCGTCGATCAGCTCCTGGATGCGGGTCCGCGACAGGCGGCCGGTGCCGAAGGTCTCGACCATCACCGAGACGGGGTGGGCAACACCGATCGCGTATGCGACCTGGACCTCGATCCGGTCGGCGATGCCAGCGGCGACGAGGTTCTTCGCGACCCAGCGCGCCGCGTAGGCCGCCGAGCGATCGACCTTCGAGGGATCCTTGCCGCTGAAAGCGCCGCCGCCGTGGCGTGCCATGCCGCCATAGGTGTCGACGATGATCTTGCGCCCGGTCAGGCCGCAGTCGCCCATCGGACCACCGATCACGAAGCGCCCGGTCGGGTTGACGAGGAATTCGCTGCGCAGGGCGTCGGCGTCGTAGAGGCCCGCCGGCAGGACAGGGACAACGACGTGCTCCCAGAGGTCGGGCTTGATCGTCTTCTCGCAGTCGATCCCGTCGGCGTGCTGGGTCGAGACGAGCAGCTTCTCGACCGCGACCGGCTGGCCATCCTGGTAGCGAACCGTCACCTGGGTCTTGCCGTCGGGCCGCAGGTAGGGGAGCTCGCCGCTCTTGCGGACCTCGGCGAGGCGCTCGGCGAGGCGGTGCGCGAGCCAGATCGGGAGCGGCATCAGCGTCTCTGTCTCGTTCGTCGCGTAGCCGAACATCATTCCCTGGTCACCAGCCCCGGCGAGGTCGAGATTGTCGGCGGAGCCGCCGTCACGCGTTTCGAGCGCGGCGTTGACGCCCTGGGCGATGTCGGGCGACTGACGGTCGATCGTGTTGATGACGGCGCAGGTGTTCGCGTCGAAGCCGTAGGTGGCGTCGTCGTAGCCGATCTTGCGGACCGTCTCGCGCGCAATGTCGGGGATGTCGACATAGGTGCTCGTCGATATCTCGCCGGAGACCACGATCAGGCCGGTGTTGACGAGCGTCTCACAGGCGACGCGGCCGTACGGGTCGTCGGTCAGCACGGCGTCGAGCACGCCGTCGGAGATCTGGTCGGCGATCTTGTCGGGATGTCCCTCGGTTACGGACTCCGACGTGAAGAGGTACTCCGACTCGGCGCTCTCAGACACGGTTGACACCCTCGCTGGATCGGGAAAACGTGATCGCACACCTTAGCGGAGGCTTTTCAGCCACGATCGCTACGGCGCTGGCCGCGCTCGACGAAATCGAGGATCAGCGGCACCCCGTCGAGCGCGTAGCGCGTTCGCATCTGGTTCTCGACGAAGTAGGCGTAGTCGCGCGTCACGCGCGAGCGCGAGTTGATCTGGAGCGCGAAGCGCGGCGGGCTCGTGCCGATCTGCGCCAGGTAGAGCATCTTCAGGCGGTGCCCCTGCTTTGCCGGCGGCTGGCGCGTCTGGATGATCTCCGAGAGGAAGCGATTCAGCTCCGGCGTCGGGATCCGCGCGGCGCGGCGGTCACCGAGGGTGATCGTCTCGGTCAGGAGCCGCTGGACGTTGCGCCCGCTGATTGCCGAGACTGTCATCACCCGCGGGCGCTGGCGCAGCTTCTCGGCGACGCGCGCGCGCTCGTACTCGAGGTCGAGCGTCTCCGGCTGGATGTCCCACTTGTTGAGCACGAGCAGCGTCGCGCAGTTGCTCTTCATCGCGAGATCGGCGATCCGCAGGTCCTGGGCGGTGATGCCATCGCTCGCGTCGCAGACGACGAGCGCGACGTCGGCTCTTTCCGCCGCGCGCTGCGAGCGCAGCGTCGTGTAGTACTCGACCGACTCGGCGACCTTCGACTGGCGGCGCATTCCGGCGGTGTCGACGATCACGAGCCGGCGTCCATCGACCAGCAGCGGCAGGTCGATCGCGTCACGCGTGGTGCCGGCGATCTCGGAGACGATCACGCGCTCCTCGCCGGCGAAGCGGTTGACGAGCGAGGATTTGCCGACGTTCGGGCGGCCGATCACGGCGAGGCGGATCGTGTCGTCGGTCTCCTCGTCATCGGCCGGTTCCTCGGGCAGCAGCTCGACCAGGCGGTCGAGCAGATCGCCGGTGCCGAGGCCCTGGGCGGCGGACACCGCGATCGGCTCGCCGAGCCCGAGGCGGTTGAACTCGGCGGCAAGGCTCATGTCAATCGCCGTGTCGCACTTGTTCGCGGCTACCAGCGTCGGCTGGCCGGAGCGGCGCAGCAGGTCGGCGATCTCGTCGTCGCCGGGCCGGCAGCCGGCGCGCGCATCGACGACAAGCATCGCGACGTCGGCATCGGCGAGCCCGGCGCGCGCCTGGTCGCGGATCGAGCCGGCGAGCGGATCGATGTCGGCAAAGTCAACCCCGCCGGTATCGATCAGCGTGAACGTGCGCCCGTTCCACTCGACCTCGAGCTCCTTGCGGTCGCGCGTTATTCCTGGGCGCTCGTGGACGATCGCCTCGCGCGTCCCGCTGAGGCGGTTGACGAGTGAGGACTTGCCAACGTTGGGGTAACCGACGACTGCGACTTTTGGCACTACTTCATTCTCCTTGGGCTTCGCCGGCCGCCCGGCGCAGCAGGTAATCGCGCGAGCCCGGAACCGAGAATGCAAGCGCGCCGTCTATCGGAGCGTGGATCCCGCCCTTCTGGGATCAGTCGCTCGCGAACCGGGCTCGATTCGCTGAGTGACTTGCCGAGCGCCCATGCCACGTTACCGGAGCGCGTGCTGCCGCTGTCCGGCGCGCTCGCCTGTCAGCGCTGTGCGAGCTTCGCGATCCGCTCGACGACGTCCTCGAGCGAGAGGTTTGTCGTGTCGAGGATGCGCGCGTCGGCTGCCGCTCTGAGCGGGCTGTCGGCGCGAGCGCTGTCACGCTCGTCGCGCTCGCGAATCGCGGTGCTCGCCTCCTCGCTGCGGCGGCGAGCGCGTTCCTCCGGGCTCGCGGTGAGGAAGATCTTGAGGTCGGCGTGAGGTGCCACGACCGTGCCGATGTCACGGCCCTCGGCAACCCAGTCGCCGCTCGCCAGCAGCTCGCGCTGGCTGGCGACGAGGGCACTGCGTACCGCCGGGTCGGCGGCAACGACCGATGCGCGCGCGGACACGTCGGGCCGGCGGATCGCGGCGGTCACGTCGCGGCCGTCGAGGCGGACACGCTCGCCGAGTCGGATCTGGAGCGCGGCGGCGAGCTCGGCCGGCGTGTGTGCTGGATCCTCGATGCTCGCCAGCGCGACGCAGCGGTACATCGCGCCGCTGTCGAGGTAGGCAGCTCCGAGGCGCCGCGCGAGCGCGCGCGCGACGCTCGATTTGCCGGCGCCGGCCGGACCGTCGATCGCGACGATCATGCGGCGAGCCTCGCCAGGTGCTCGAAGAACTCCGGGTAGGTCTTCGCGACGCAGTCGGGATTGGTCAGCTCGACGCCGGGCGAGCGCAGCCCGAGCAGCGCAAGGCTCATCGCCATGCGGTGATCGCCGTAGGTCTCGAAGCGGACCGGCGACAGCGGGCCGGGAGCGATCAGGAAGCCGTCGTCCTCCTCGCGGGCGTCGATTCCCGCGCGGCGCAGCTCGGCGACGATCCCGGCGATCCGGTCGGTTTCCTTGTGGCGGATGAACCCGATCCCGCGGACGCGCGTCGGCGTCTGCGCGAACACGGCGACTGCGGCGAGCGTCTGCGCGGTGTCGGAGATGTCTGACATGTCGACGTCGACGCCGGTCAGCGTGCCGGTGCCGCTGACGGTGATCGCCCCAAGCGAGCGCTCGACGCGTGCTCCCATCCGCTCGAGGACGTCGACGAACGCAACGTCGCCCTGGATCGACCCCGTCCCGAGACCCTCGACGGTGACGCGCCCGCCGGTGATCGCGGCTGCCGCGAAGAAGTAGGAGGCCGCCGAGGCGTCAGGCTCGATCGCGTAGTCCGCCGGACGGTACCTTGCAGGACCGGCGCGCAGGACACCTGTCCCCGGCGATTGGGGTTCGCTCGTGATGACGCCGAATGCCGCCATCACCGACAGCGTCATCTCGACGTATGGCGCGGAGACAAGCGGCGTGGTCAGGGAGATCTCGACACCGCGCTCGAAGCGCGCTCCAGCCATCAGCAGGCCGGACAGGAACTGGCTCGAGATGTGTCCGGGGAGCGTCACCGCGCCGCCGCGGGCGGGGCCTTCGACGGCTAGCGGGAGCCGGCCCGGCTGCTCGAGCGAGCGCACCGATACGCGGAGCTGTTCGAGCGCATCGACCAACGGCTCCATCGGTCGCGCCCGCAGCTGCGGATCACCGTCGACGACGCACTCCGTGACGCCGAGCGCCAGTGCCGCGAGGACGAACCGCGCAGTCGTCCCCGACTGCCTCGCGTCGACAGTCACCGCGTGCTCGGCGACGCGCCCACCGACGACGCGCACCTCCAGAGCCTCCTCGCGAGCATCGACATCGGCGCCAAGCGCTGCGACCGCGCCGAGCATTGCCCGCGTGTCATCGGCGAACAGCACTCCACGCAGAGTGCTCTCGCCGACCGCCAACGCGGCGCAGATCAGCGCGCGGTTGGTGATGCTCTTCGATCCGGGCACCCGCACGACAGCGTCGGGCGGGCGCTCGAGCGGCTCGACGCGCATCACCGCGCTCAGGCTCATGCCCGAGCCACCGGGATTCCGAGCTCGCCGATCAACGTCACTGCGCGCTCGGCCTGCTCCTCGCCCTGAATCCAGAGCGCGACGGCGCCCTGGCCCCCATCGCGCGAGGGCGACAGCGCGATGTCGACGATGTTGATCGCGGCGCGGCCGAGGGCGAGCGCGATCTCGGCGACGATCCCCGGCCGGTCAGGCACCGAGGCGCGCAGCTCGAAGACAGCGCCCCCGACAAGGCCGGCGCCCAGCAGCGCATCGCGGTCGGCGCGGGCGCCGTCGTTCCATTGCTCGATCGCGCTGCGCTCGCCGGCGGCGAGGGCGTTGCGCACGTAGGTCAGCCTGCCCTGGACCTCGTCGATCAGCGTGACCAGCGCGGCGCGGTTGGAGAGGTAGATGTCGGGCCAGATCGTCGCGCTGGCGCCGGCGACGCGCGTCGCGTCGCGGAAGCTCGGGCCCGTTGCCGGCACTTGCTCGCCGTCGCCCAGGGCGCGCGCCGCCTGGGCCACGAGCACGTTGGCGAAGACGTGCGGCAGGTGCGAGACGCTCGCCATCACGCGGTCGTGGTCGGCAGCGTCGATCGCGGTCGGCTGGGCGCCGATTCCCGCGAGCGTCTTGTGCAGGCGCTCATACAGCGCCCCCGAGGTCCCGGAGCCCGGCGTCAGGTACCAGGTCGCGCCATCGAACAGGTCGGCCCGGGCGTGCTCCACGCCCGAGGTCTCCGCGCCCGCCAGCGGGTGCCCGCCGATGAACCGCGCGTCGTCACGACCGCCGACGAGCTCGCGCTTGGTCGACCCGACGTCGGTCACCGCGCAGTCCGCCGGGGCCGCCGCCAGCACCTCGTCGATCGCGCCCGCGAGCGCGCTGACCGGAGCCGCGACGAACACGAGCTCGGCGTCGCTCGCCGCCTCCGCAGCGCTCGCCGCGGCCCGCGTGATCGCGCCACGCTGGAGCGCCTCGTCGCGCACCGGCTCCGCCGGGTCGTAGCCGGTGACGCTGGCGCCGAGGCGTTCCTGCAGCGCGAGACCGATCGAGCCGCCGATCAGTCCGACGCCGACGACGGCGACCTTCACGCGGTGCTGAACGCCTTGCCCGCCACCTGCGCGACACGCTCGACCAGCGCCGCGTACTCGGCGAACTCATCGGCGCGCAGGGCCTGCGGCCCGTCGCAGATCGCCTCCTCGGGGTTTGGGTGGACCTCGACGATGATCCCGTCGGCGCCGGCCGCTGCGGCAGCCAGCGAGAGCGGCGTGACGAGGTCGCGCTTGCCCGCGGCGTGGCTCGGATCGACGACGACCGGCAGGTGCGTCAGCTGCTTGAGCACGGGGACCGCCATCAGGTCGAGCGTGTAGCGGTAGGCGGTCTCGAACGTGCGGATGCCGCGCTCGCAGAGCATCACCTGATCGTTGCCCTCCTTGAGCACGTACTCCGCCGCCAGCAGCAGCTCCTCGAGCGTCGCCGAGAGGCCGCGCTTGAGCAGGACGGGGATGCCAGCGCGCCCGACCTCCGACAGCAGCGTGTAGTTCTGCATGTTGCGCGCACCGATCTGGACGACGTCGGCGACCTCGACCACTGCCTCGATGTCGCGCACGTCCATCAGCTCGGTGACGATCGGCAGCCCCGTCTCGCGCTTTGCCTCCGCCAGCAGCCGCAGCCCCTCCTGCCCGAGGCCCTGGAAGGCGTAGGGCGAGGTCCGCGGCTTGTAGGCGCCGCCGCGCAGCATCGCCGCACCGGCGTCCTTGACGACGTGCGCCGTCTCGAGCAGCTGCTCGCGCGACTCGACAGTGCAGGGCCCGGCAATCAGCGCGAAATGATCGCCGCCGATCTTGCGCCCGCCGATCTCGAAGACCGACGGCTCACCGGAGCGCAGCTGGGCTGAGGAGAGCTTGTACGGCTTGAGGATCGGCACCACCTGCGCGACGCCGCCGGCCCCTTCGAGCTCGAGCCGCGCGACGTGCTCGCGGTCGCCGATCGCGCCGATAACGGTGACCTCGTCGCCCTGCGATACATGGGCGCGCGCCCCGACCGACTCGACCCGCGCGATGACGTGAGCGATCTCCTCCTCGCTCGCCGTCGGTTTCATCACGATCATCATCTGACTGTTCCTTTCGAAGTCTTGAAAAGCTTATTGGCGCTGCTACGCGACGCATGAACGAAGCGTTGCGTCGCGCTGTTGGAGAGGCGCCCGGCCCGTGAGGGCCCCTTGTCGGAGCTGCCGCGCCCGTGCGGGCGCAGGTCCGAGCGCCTAGCTAAATCGCCAGGAGCTGACGTAGTAGCGATAACCGGCAGCCGAAACCGCGCCGCGGAGCGGCGTAAGGGGAGTCGTCATGCCGGTGCAGTGCTGCATCGCTAGGCAATGTGTAGCAGATCGGAGCGACGATCTCGACCGCTGGCGGACTGCTATCGGCGCCGCGTTCGACCGAGCTGACAGAATCGCCGCCTTGCGCGAGCGCGACAGCTACGACGGCATCATCATCGGCGCGGGCCAGCACGGCCTGATCCTCGGCAGCTATCTCGCCAGGGCGGGCTTGCGGGTCGCGCTGCTCGACCGGCGTCTGCCCTACGGCGGTGGCCTGATGACCGAGGAGCGGACGCTGCCCGGCTTCTACCACAACCTCCATTCGATCAACCACTTCTCGATCCTCGGGACGCCGTGGTTTCGCGACCTCGGGCTGGCTGAGCGAGTGTCCTACATCGTGCCGCCGTACGAGTTCGCGCAGCCCCACAGCGACGGCTCGGCGCTCGTCTTCTCGCGCGATATCGACGAGACGGTCGCGTCGATCGCCCGCTTCTCGGCCGCTGACGCAAGGACGTTTCGCGAGTGGAACGCGCGCGCCGAGGAGTTGACGCAGAAGGTCTTCCTGACCGAGCGCTACTCCGAGCCGCTCAGCGCCGAGCGGCGCGCCGAGGTGCTCGGCGCGAGCGCGATCGGGCGCGAGTTCCTCGAGCTGACAGAGCACCAGCCGGATGACATGGTGAACCAGCTGTTCGAGGACGAGCGGGTCAAGGTGCTGTTCCTGTTCAAGCTGTCGCTGTTCGGGACGGTTCTGCACGAGACGCTCTCGAGCCAGAGTCCGATGGGCTCGCTGATCCGCGCATTCGACCTGACGACCGGTTACGAGCTGTGCCGCGGCGGCAGCTGGAACCTCGCGCGCGGGCTGATGGAGACGTTCATCGCCGCCGGCGGCGTCTACCTCCCCCAGGCCGACGTCGAGCGCATCGTCGTCCAGGGCGACAGCGCTCGCGGGGTCCTCCTGCGCGACGGTCGCGAGCTGAGCGCAGGCCAGTTCGTCGCCTCAACGGTCGACGTGCACCAGACGTTCAGCGAGATGCTGAAGGACGCCGATCTGCCGCCGGCCTACCGGGACAAGGTCGCGGCGTTTCGCAGTACGCGCTGGACGCTGTTCGGCCTGCACCTCGCGCTGCGCGAACCGCCGCGCTACGCCTCGGCGGCGTTCGATCCGAACATCGATCGCGCGCTCAAATACAACATCGGCTCGGAGTCGATCGCGAGCCTCGTCGAGGCGCACGCCGATGTCGAAGCAGGGCGGCTGCCGAGCCGGATCCAGTTCGGCGGCGGCGCGCTGACCCAGCTCGACCCGAGCCAGGCGCCGGTCGGCTTCCACACCGCCTACGCCTGGCAGGTCGTGCCGTTCGCGCCCGACGGCGACCACGAGCGGCTGGACGCGGTGAAGGACGACCTCGCGGATGCGATCATCGCCAAGTGGCGCGAGTACGCGCCGAACGTGACCGACGAGAACATCCTCGCCCGCTACACCTACTCGGCCTACGAGTACTCGCGCGAGCTGATCAACATGCGCGGCGGCGACATCTTCATGGGCTCACTCGATGCCGGCCAGGTGATGCACAACCACTTCGGCTACCGCACGCCGATCGCCGGGCTCTACATGGCAGGCTCGCCGACCCACCCCAGCGGCGGCATCTCCGGCGGCGCCGGCTACATCGCCGCCGGCATCATCGCCAAGGAGATCGGCGCGAAGCTGTGGTGGGAGCCGCTCGACGCGACACGCGAGCTGGGTGCGCTCACATGAGCCCCGGCGCATGCCTGTGCCCCGAACGGGGTACGCCGGGGCTGCGATCGGTGCATGCACCGATCGCCGGCTGGGTGCATGCACCCAGCCGAACAGCTAGAGCAGCTCGCTGAGGACCTCGATGAAGCGCGCGTTCTCCTCGCGCGTCCCGAAGCTGACGCGCAGCGCGCCGTCCTTGCCGAGGGCGCTGCCGGCGCGGACGAGGACCCCCTGCGCGGTCAGGCCGCCGACGACGTCGGCCTCGTCGTGGAGGACCGGCAGGTCAAACCAGCAGAAGTTCGCCTCGGAGTCGGCCGGGGAGAGGCCGAGCGAGCGCAGATGCTCGCGCATCTCCGAGCGCGCCGCGCGCGCGGCGTCGACGCGGCGCACGACCTCCTCGGGGTGCAGCAGCGCCTCGGTCGCCGCTGCCTGGGCCGCGGCGTTGCAGAAGAACGGTTGGCGGATCAGCTTCAGCGCCTGCGGCAGCTCGGGTGAGCCGCAGAGCCCGAAGCCGACACGCAGCCCGCAGAGCGCGTGGACCTTCGAGAAGGTGCGCAGCAGGACGAGGTTCTCGTGCTTCGAGAGCAGCTCGATCGAGGCGTCCGGCGGGTCGAGTGAGTTGAACTCGCAGTAGGCCTCGTCGACGAGCACGCAGACCTCGCGCGGCACGCTGTCGATGAACTGCGCGACCTCGGACAGCGGCAGCGCCGTGCTTGTCGGGTTGTTGGGGTTGCAGATGATCACCAGACGCGTGCGCGGCGTGATCGCGGCATGCATCGCTTCGAGGTCGTGGCGCTCGTCGGCGTCGAGCGCGACGCGGGTCGCGCGGGCGCCGGACGCTGCCTCGAGCTGCGGATAGACCGAGAACGACGGCCAGGCGTGGACGAGCTCGGTTCCCGGATCGAGCATCGCGTCGCCGAGCGCGAGCAGCACGTCGCAGGAGCCGTTGCCGATTGCGATCTGGTCGGCCGGGATGCCGTAGCGCGCTGACAGCCCTTCGCGGAGCGTCGTGTTGTTGGGGTCGGGGTAGCGGTTGGCGCCCTCGAGCGCGACGGCGGCCGCGGCGATCACCGCGGGCAGCGGCGGGTAAGGCGACTCGTTGCTCTCGAGGCGCACGAGCGGGCCGGTCTGGGCGTAGCCGACGCCGGCCGGGTAGACCGGGATCCGCTTCACGGCTTGGGAGAACTCGAGTGCCATCGCCGCTCCTATTGTGCGGCATCGAGGTCGGCGCGCAGGCCGCGTGCCTCCCCCAGGTACACGTGACGCGCCGTGTGGCCGCTCGGCGCGTAGTAGTGCAGCAGCACGCGGATCACGCCCTGGAGCGAACCGGGGACGTTGATCTCGCGTGTGCAGAGCAGCGGCACGCGGTCGAACCCGAGGCGCCGCGCGGCGACCGCGGGAAATGCAGCGTCGAGGTCGTCGGTAACGGTGAAGATGCAGCTGACGATCCGCTCGGCGTCGAGCTCGTTGCGGGCGACGAGCTCGAGCATCAGCGCCTCAGTCGCGGCGAGGATCGCGTCCTCCGTGTTTGCAGCGACGCTCGTCGCGCCGCGCAGGGCGAACAGGCGGTCCTCACTCATCCGCGCACCCTACCGTCGGGCCTGCGCGCGCAGCTCTGCGAGCTCTGCCCGCGACAGCACGCGGTGCGCGCCGACGGGCAATTTGCCCAGCGATAAAGACCCGAAGCGCACGCGCTCGAGCGCGCTGACAGGGTGGCCGAGCGCCTCGCACATCCGGCGTATCTGGCGCTTTCGGCCCTCGTGGATCTCGATCTCGATCAGATTCGGCGCGATCAGCGCCGCCTTCGCCGGCGCCGTCGGCCCGTCTTCGAGCTCGATCCCGCGCTGCAGCCTCGCCAGCGAGGCGCGGCTGACCGGACCGCCCTCGACCCGCGCGCGGTAGGTCTTTGGAACCTCGTAGCGGGGATGGGTGAGCAGGTTCGCGAGCTCGCCGTCGTTGGTCAGCAGGATCAGACCCGTTGTCGGCGCGTCGAGCCGCCCGACCGGGTAGAGGCGGCGCTGCTCGTGGGCGATCAACTCGACGACTGTCGGGCGACCGTGACCGTCGCGCGCGCTCGAGACGACGCCGGCCGGCTTGTTGAGCGCGTAGACGACTAGCTCCTCGGGGCCCTCCAGCACGGCGCCGTCGAGCTCGACGCGCTCGGTCGTGATCTGCCGCGCCGCGTCGAGCTCGGGCTTGCCGTCAACACGGACGCGGCCGGAGCGCACGATCTCGGTCGCGGCGCGGCGCGAGGCGACGCCCGAGTGGGCCAGGTACTTGGCGAGACGCATCACTGCAACGATAGGCGGCGTGAACCTCGAACTGCTGCGGCAGACGCTCAGCGATCTCGGCGAGCCGAGCTACCGCGCCGGGCAGGTATGGGAGTGGCTGGCGCGCGGCGCGGGCTCGTTTGGCGCGATGACGAACCTGCCGGCCGGGCTGCGAGCGCAGCTCGAGGAGCGCGTCCCGCTGAGCACGCTCGCACTCGAGCGCGAGGCGCTCGCCCACGATGGCACCGTCAAGGCGCTGCTGCGTACCGCCGACGCCCACCCCGTCGAGGCGGTCCTGATGCGCTACCGCGACGGCCGCCGCTCGCTCTGCCTCTCCTCGCAGTCCGGCTGCCCGCTGACCTGCACGTTCTGCGCGACCGGGCGGATGCGCTTCGCGCGCAACCTGACGCGCGATGAGATCGTCGACCAGGCGCTCCACTTCCGCCGTCGCTGGGCGATCGACCACGCGGTGTTCATGGGGATGGGCGAGCCGATGATGAACCTCGACGCGGTCCTCGCGGCCTGTGAGCTTTTGCCGGCGCTCGGGATCACCAACCGCCGCACCGCGATCTCGACCGTCGGCTGGATCCCGGGCATCGAGCGCCTGACGGCGTCGGGCGTGCCGGTGCGCCTTGCGCTCTCGCTGCATGCCGCCGAGGACTCGCTGCGCAGCCAACTGATGGCCGTGAACGAGCGCTACGCGCTCGCCGACGTGCTCGAAGCCTGCCGCGCCCACCACAGCGCGACCCGGCGCACGGTCTTCATCGAGTACGTGATGCTCGCCGGCGTCAACGACCGCTACGAGCAGGCCCTCGCGCTCGCGCGGGTGCTCTCGCCGCGCGAGGCGTTCAAGGTCAACCTGATCCCCTACAACCCGACCGACTCGCTCTACGTGGGTTCGGGGCGGGAGGCGATCGGCGCGTTCCGCGCCGCGCTCGAAAGCCGCGGCGTGCGCGTGACCGTGCGCCTGACGCGCGGGCGCGACATCGCGGCGGCGTGCGGGCAGCTCGCCGCAAGCGCCTGAGCGATCCGACGGCCCAACACACGGCCGCTATCCCTTCGTCGCGCCCGCGAGCATCCCCTTGACGAGGGTGCGCTGCGCGAACAGGAACACGATCACCACGGGCGCGATCGCAATGATCACCACGACCAGCGTGATCTCCAGCAGTCGATCCTGCTGTTCGACGCCGAGTCCGGCGCGCGGATCAGGTAGCCGGCGACCCGCAGCGCGCAGCATTAGATTTAAAGCTCGTGTGGCCGGCCCGAAGGCCGGCCACACATTGAGAGAGAAAGAGGTGTGGTCGGTCCGCCCTACGGCGGGCTGGCCACACTTTGCTGCCTTCTAGACGTCACACCTTCCTTCTAGAAGTTGTATTTCTTGTAGTTCTGGGGTGTGAACTCCAGTGGGTCAGAGAACACGATCGTGTTCTTGTTTGCTCCAGTGGTGGCATTCGTCGAGCTCGCGACGGTCCACTTGTCGGGCCCGGAGACCAGGCCGCTCGCGGTGGTCAGGTGCGGGCACGAGAACGTGCTGCCGGCGTGGATCTTGTTCTCGTAAGCGAGCCGCGCCACGCAGTCGATCATGTAGCCCTGGCCGATCTCGTTCCATAGGAACAGGCCCTGCATCGAGCCATTGGCGAAGTACGTCTGGTTGGGCAGCGGATCGCCGATCCCGAAGACGTCGATCTTGCCGGAGTCGCCGAGGTCCGCCACGGCCTCGGCCGTACCGATCACCGCATCGCCATCAATCGGCAGGATCGCCTTCAGGTTCGGGTTGGCGTGGATCATCGCCTCAGCCGCCGTCAGCGACGTCGACACGACGGACTCGCCGTAGCCGATCGGCGCCCAGGTGATGTTCGGGAACTTGGCCTTGACATAGGCCTCCATCGCCTTGATCCAGGCGAGCTGAATCGTCGCGGTGGGGGTCGACGACATGATTCCGAACTCCGCGCTCGACCCTTCAGCCTTGACGGCCGCGTTGATCACGCCCTGCGCGATCGTGTTGTACGCGGTGTCCTGGATGAAGAAGTTACGCGCCGACGGCACGTCCGAGTCGAACGTGACGACCTTGATGCCATGCTTCATCGCGTCCTTCAAAGCGGGCGCCGGGATCGCCGGGTCATCCGAGGTCATCGCGATCACGTTCACGTGCTTCGCGATGTCAGCCTGGATGTCCGTCACCTGGCCGGTCGCCGACGCCGTCGCCGGTCCACCGTAGGTGGGCTGCCCACAGATGCCGTAGTACTTCGCGGCCTGATCGACGCCCTTGATGTTTGCGTCGAACACCGACAGGCCCTGGAGCTTGAACTCCACGGCCAGCTTGATGCACTTGCTGCTCGCTGCCGCAGTCGTGGTGCCGATGGTGGTGGCCACGACTCCCGCGGCCGCCAGAGCAACGGCCCCGGCCGCCAGAGCGAGCCGACTCCGAGTACCGAATTTACGGATTTGGTCCAACACAGTACCTCCCTACCTCCATCTCGTTGGTTTTATTGGCAAGTTCAGGTCACTTCCGGCGAGCCCGCCGGCGGCGCCGGGGGGAAGCGTCCGCGCAGTCGGTCACCGAGCGATGGCAGCCCCAACCTGCGGTCCATGACGCCCTTCACGGTCAGGGCGACGAGCAAGAGCACACCTGTGGCCATCGAGGTCGCGTTGTTGCCGACGCCGTCGTCGAGCAGGCCGATCGTCAGCAGGCCGAGGATGAACGTGGCGATGATCACGCCGGGGACGCGACCGCCGCCGCCGAAGATGTTGACGCCGCCGAGCACCACCGCGGTGATCGCCGGCAGCAGGAGGGGCGTTCCGATGTAGTCGGTGACCGAATTGAAGGTGGCGGCGATGATCACGCCGGCGATCCCCGCAAACAGTCCCGAAAGGGTGAAGGCACGCACGCGGGTGAGCGAGACGCGCACGCCGGTGTAGGCCGCCGCATCGCGGTTGTGCCCGACGAGGACGAGCTGCCGACCGAACCGCGTGCGGTGCACGATCAGCACGCTGAGCAGCGCGAGGACGGCGAAGATGATCAGCTGGTTTGGAACGCCGACGACCGTGCCGGTCCCCAGGAGCCTGACGAAGTGGTGCGGGAAGGAGGACGGCGGCACGGCTCCTTCGTAGGCCACCGAGGAGGCCCCGAGGATGAATTGGCCAGCCAGCGTGACGAGCAGCGACTCGAGCTTGAAGAACGTGATTATCAAGCCCTGGAGGACGCCGACGGCGGCGGAGACGAGCAGTGCGATCACGACCGCGAGCCAGATGTTCATGCCGCCGAGGTGAAGCTCGCCCATCACGATCCCGCTGAAGCCGGCCAGTGCGCCAACCGAGAGGTCGATGTCGCCGGTGAAGATCACGAACATGACACCGAGCGCGATGATCGACGTGTAGGTGAACGTCTCGGTTCCGAGCCAGCCGCTCGACCCGCTGCCACTCCAGAAGCCGGAGATGCTGAAGTTGAAGAAGAGGAGCTCGGCGATGAGGATCCCGACGAGCGCCGCCAGCCAGCGCTGGTCAGCGTCGAGGCGGCGAAGGCTGCGCGGTCGTGCCCGCTCGTGCGGCAGCGTGCTCACGGGGTGGCCTCGCTGGGCGGAGTGAGTGGAAGCTTTGGGTGGCGCGCAAGCAACACCTCGCGCAGCGAGCGCCGCCCGCTCTGGTTGCGATCGAGCATGATCGCGAGCAGCAGCAGGACGCCGACGCCGGCCGGCTGCCAGTCGGGGTTGACCCCGGCGACGAGCACCGCCTCGTCGGCGACGGTGATGAAGATCGAAGCGAGGAAGGGCCCGACGACACCACCCTTGCCGCCCGTCAGCGTGGTGCCGCCGATCAAGACCGCGGCGATCGACAGGAGGTTGAGGTTCTCCGTGATGCCGCTGCCGCCCTCCGCCCCGCGGTAATAGACCAGGTAGACGAGACCCGCGAGACCGGCGATCAGGCCGGTGAGGGCGTAGGCCGAGACCAGCACGGCGTTGACGCGGATGCCGGCCCGGAAGGCTGCCTCAACGTTGTTGCCGACCGCGTAGAGCGCCCGCCCGATTGTCGTGCGCCACAGGAACAGCGCCGCCAGGATCATGACGACGACCCCGATGACGAGCAGGTAGGAGATGTCAGGCAGGATCGTGCCCGTGTTGAGGGTCGCGTACGAGTTCGGAAGCGTCTGGACCGCGCTGCTGCCGACGAGGCTCAGCTCGATCCCGCCGTACACGCTGAGCGTGCCGAGCGTGGTGATGATCGGCGGGATCCGTGCGTAGGTGACAAAGAGCCCGTTCACCAGTCCAAGGCCAGCGCCGATCGCGAGGGCCAGCGGCAGCATCAGCACGTAGGAGCTCCCGTCGTCCTGGGCGAGGAAGCCGGTTGATACGGCGGCGATGCCGAGAATCGGCGCGACGGAGACGTCGATCCCGCGCACGAGGCAGACCATCGTCTGGCCGACGGCGAGCACCGCGAGCGGCATCGCGCTTTCGAGCATGAAGTTGATGTTTCCGCTGGTGTCGAACGACGGCTCCAACGCCGTGGTGAGGAAGAACACCGCGAGGGTCATGACGACCAGCAATGGCTCGCGACGGCGGGCAAGGCGCAGCGCCGCGGAGCGTCGCGAGTCGCGCCGGCGCGGTTGCGCAGGGATCACCTGATGCTCGACGGGTGACGCGATACCGCTCATGGATCGCGTACCCCGACGATCAATGTGCCGAGTCGCGTCAGCGTGATGTCATCGCCCACGACCTCGGCGACCACCCGGCCCTCATAGATCGCAAGCACGCGGTCGCACAAGAACACGAGCTCGTCGAGCTCGGAGGAGATCATCAGGACGGCCACGCCGGTGTCGCTGATCTCGTCGATGATCTCGTAGATGTCGTCCTTCGCGCCGACGTCGACACCGCGCGTCGGTTCATCGAAGATCGCGACCTTGGGCTCGGCCAGCAACCAGCGCGAGAACATCGCGCGCTGCTGATTGCCGCCCGACAGCGACTTGATCGACGCTGACAGCGACCGGGCGACGACGCGTGTCCGCTGTGACGCCTGCTCGGCGATCTCGTACTCGGTGCCCGGTCGCAGCAGCGGTCCGTGCCGCGGGAGCCGCGGAACTATCGCGGCGGTGATGTTGCGCTCCAGATCGACCTCGGCGAAGATGCCGTTGCGGCCCCGATCCTCTGACAGGTAGATCAGGCCCGCATCGATCAGGGACGCCGGGCTACGATGGCTGAGCGGCTTGCCGGCGAGAATGACGCTACCGCTCGCCGGGCGCAGGCCGAAGATCGCCTCCGCGATCTCCGTACGGCCGCTGCCGACGAGGCCGGCCAGTCCGAGCACCTCGCCCCGCCTGACGGCGAAGCTGACGTCGCTGAACCGCGCCGGTTCACTCAGCGCTTGGACCTCGAGCACCGTCTCGGCGCTCGAGAGGTTGCGGTGGCGGCGCTGGCGCACAGCGATGTCGTGCCCAACCATCGCCGAGACAAGCTTCTCGCGCGTGGCCTCGTGGTGCTCGAGCTCAGTCACCACGCGCGCGTCGCGCAGGACCGTGATCCGGTCGCTGATCTCGAGCACCTCATCGAGGCGGTGGCTGATGAAGCCGACGGTGAAGTCGCGTTCGCGCAGCTGGCGCATCAGTGCGAACAGGACGTCGGCTTCGCGCGCCGTCAACGGCGACGTCGGCTCGTCGAAGAAGATGATGTTGCAGCGGTGGGCGAGCGCTCGCGCGCACTCGAGCAGCTGCTGCTGCGCGATGCTCAACGCCGACGCCGGCTCGCGGGGATCGACCTCCAGGCCGACCTGCGCGAAGAACTCCCCGGCGCTGCGCTCCATCCGCTTCCAGTCGACCGCGAACGGCAGCCTTCCGCGCGGCAGGATCCCGACGAACAGGTTCTCGAGCGCCGAGAGGGTCGACATCAACGTCGGCTCCTGCGGGACCAGGTAGATGCCATGCAGCTGGGCTGCGCGCGGGGTGAGCGCCTGCTGTGGCTCCCCGCCAAGGAGGATCTCGCCTGCGTCGGGCTGGTGGATCCCCGCCATGACCTTGAGCAGCGTCGACTTGCCGGCGCCGTTCTCGCCACACAGCGTGTGGATCTCCCCCGGCTGGAAGGTGACCGAGACGTCGTCAAGCGCCAGCGCGCCGCCGAAGGCCTTCTTGATGTGACGTGCCTCGTAGCGGACCGCCGGCCGTTCGGCCGCATCGCCGAGCGCTGCCTCGACTGAGCCGTGCGAGCGCGGCCGTCGCGCGGTGAGATTCATCTCGAAGCCGCCCGTCGACGCACGCCAGGCGTCTGCGCGTGAGGCTCGCTCATCGCATGGCGCTCTGCTGCCTCTCTCCCAACGCACCCCAACAAGGCCATGGCAATCGGATCTAAGCATACGTATGCAGTAGGAGTCAACCTGCTACCTTTTGGAGCGTGCTCACGGTCAGGTCGCGCAGCCCTCTGACCGACCCGACACCGGGTCGAAGCGGACATGTGGTCCCGTTCGGCTCGTCGCTGATCGCTTCAGGCAAAGCAACGTGGCCCGCTTGAGCAACACGACCGGAGATCGGGCTGGTTTCCCCTAGCCTGCACCACTCGAGCAGATGAACGCGCCACAAGGCAGCTCCCCGGTCACCAAGATCCGCCGCCGTCCGCCGACCATGAAGGACGTCGCCGACGCCGCAGGCGTGGCCCAGAGCACGGTCTCGCGGATACTCAACGACGCCCAGGCGCTGATTCCGGTTTCAGATGCGACGCGTCAGCGGGTGCGCGCGGTCGCCGCCGAGCTCGGCTACCAGCCACATCCGTTCGCGCGGTCGCTGCGTGGCGCGCCGTCGATGCTGCTCGGCGCCGTGGTCCGCGACATCACCGACCCGTTTTTCGCCGGCGCGATCGAGGCGCTCTCGTTGGAGGCCAAGGCGCACGGTTATTCGGTCGTCCTCGGGCACGCACAGGCGACCGCCGACGAAGCGCTCGCGCTCACGGCTGTCCTCGAGGCGCGCCAATGCGACGCGATCGTGCTGCTCGGCGACCTGCGCGACGAGCCGCGGCTGGTCGACGATCTGCGCAGCTCGCCGGTCCGCGTCGTGGCGCTCTGGCACGGCGGACAGCAGCATGGCCACGGCTTTCCAACCGTGAGCGTCGACAACCGATTCGGCATCCGCGCGATGCTCGACCACCTGACGAAGCTTGGGCATCGGCGGATCGCATTCGTCGGTGGCGAGTCGCTCGGCGACATTCGTGAGCGCGAGGACGCCTACGTTGAGTATCTCGCCGAGGCGTGCATAGGAGCGCGCGACGACTTCGTTCGCCACGTGCCGAACAACATCGCCGGCGGTGAGCGGGCGCTGTCCGAGCTGGTCTCGCTGGAGCCACGGCCGACGGCGATCATGGCGGCGACGGACATCCTCGCGGTGGGTCTGATCCACGGCGCGTACGAGCTCGGCATCGCCGTTCCCGACGATCTTTCGATTGTCGGGTTCGACGACATCCCGATCGCCGCCGGAACGGTGCCGAGCCTGACGACCGTCAAGATGCCGACGGCGCAGATCGTCACCGCGGGCGTCGAGCTGGCAGTCGGAGAAAACGCTCAAATCGCCACCGAGGCACCCGAGCTGGTCTTCGAGCCTGAGTTGGTCGTGCGCCGCTCGACCGCGGCGGCAGCGCGCGGCCAGGATCACGACTAGAGCATGCCGCGCCGCTGCCGCAGTGTGCCGCGATTGACCTGCATGCATACGTATGCTTAGATCCGTTTGCAATGCCTGACGGACCTCCTCGGAGGGCGGAATCGCGAGGAGCGGCAGGTGACGCCTACTCGATCGGCATCGACTTCGGTACCGAATCCGGGCGCGTGCTACTGCTCAATACGCGCAGCGGCGTCGAAGCTGCGGTCGCGGTTGTCCCCTACGCGAGCGGCGTGATCGATCGCTTCCTGCCGGGAACCGACGAGGCCCTTCCCGGCGACTGGGCGCTCCAGGATCCGGACGACTGGCGCGCCGTCATCTCGACCGGGGTTCCGGCGGTCCTCGACGCCGCCGGCGTCGCCGGCAGCGATGTGATCGGCATCGGCATCGACTTCACCTGTTGCACCGTCCTTCCGGTGACCGCCGACGGGACGCCGCTCTGCGCTTTGCCGGCGTGGCGTGGGCGTCCGCATGCGTGGCCCAAGCTATGGAAGCACCACGCGGCGCAGAGCGTCGCCGACCGCCTCAACGAGGTCGCGCGCGAGCGTGACGAGCCGTTCCTCGCCCGCTACGGCGGGAAGATCTCCTCGGAGTGGTACCACCCGAAGCTGATCGAGCTGTGGCTTGAGGACCGTGAGATCTACGAGTCGGCCAGCGGCTTCATCGAGGCCTGCGACTGGATCGTCTGGCACCTCACCGGGCATGAGCGGCGCGCGGCGTGCTCCGCCGGCTACAAGGCGCTGTGGTCGCCCGTGGACGGCCTGCCGCCGACCGACTTCTTCACCGCCGCATACCCCGGCTTCGACCGGCCGGGGGAAAAACTAGGCAGCGAGTTCAGCGCGCTCGGAGAGCGCGCCGGGCTGCTGGCGCCGGAGCTCGCCGCTCAGCTCGGCCTCGAGCCCGGCGTCGCCGTCGCCGTCGGAAACGTCGACTCGTTCGTGTCGGTGCCCGGCGCCGGCGTGCTCGAGTCGACGAGCTTCCTGATCGTCATCGGCACGTCGATCTGCGACGTCGTCGTCCATCCGAAGGAGATCCTGCTGCCGGGCATCACAGGCGTCGTCAGGGACGGCGTCCTCCCCGGTCTCTACGGCTACGAGGCTGGCCAGGCGGCGGTCGGCGACATGCTCGCGTGGTTCGTCGGACTTCTCGCGGGCGCGCGGGACGGCGAGCGCTACAGCGAGCTCGAGCGTGACGCCGCCACGGTTGCACCCGGTGCAAGCGGCCTGCTTGCACTCGACTGGTGGAACGGCAACCGCACGGTCCTCGCCGACGCCGCCCTCAGCGGCGTGCTGAGCGGTCTCACGCTGCAAACGACCGCCGCCGAGATCTACCGCGCACTGCTCGAGTCGATCGCTTTCGGCAACCGCCGGATCGTCGACAACTTCGAAGAACACGGCATGGCCCTCGAGCAGCTGGTTGCCTGCGGCGGAATCGCCGATAAGAGCCCGCTGACGATGCAGCTGCTCGCCGACACGAGCGGGCGCCGCGTGATCGTGCCGGGCTCGAGCGAGATTCCGGCGCGTGGCGCCGCGCTCTTCGGCGCTGTCGCGGCAGGGCCGAAGGCGGGTGGCTTCCCAGACATCATGGCGGCGATCGACGCGCTCGCGCCCGGCACGGGGGCGGTGTACGAGCCCGATCGGGCGGCAGTTGCCGTCTACGATGAGCTCTACCAGCTCTACCGCCAACTCCACGACACGCTCGGGCGCGACCAGGTGGAACTCCTTCACTCGCTGAAGCGGATTCGCGAGCGCGAAGCTCCCCGCTCGCGCGAGCGCGAGGCGGCTTCGCTGTGAGCGCGATCGACGAAGTCCGGCGCGAGGTTGCGGCGGCGCACCGCGAGCTGATGCGCGCCGGCCTCGTCACGTGGACCGCCGGCAACGTCTCGGCGCGCGTGCCTGGCGAGGATCTCGTGGTGATCAAGCCGAGTGGGCTCAGCTATGACGAGCTCACGCCGGAGACGATGGTCGTCGTCGATCCGCTCGGCAACGTCGTCGAGGGCGACCTGGTCCCGTCGAGCGACACCGCGACACATCTCTACCTGTACCGCTCACTCGACAGCGTCGGCGCCGTGACGCACACGCACAGCCCCTACGCAACCGCGTGGGCGGCTCAGGGGTTGGCGATTCCCTGCGTGCTGACGGCGATGGCCGATGAGTTCGGCGGCGACATCCCCGTCGGCCCGTTCGCACGGATCGGCGGCGAGGAAATCGGCGTCGCGGTCGTCGAGACGCTCGCCGGCAGCCGCTCGCCGGCCGTGCTGATGCGCAATCACGGCGTGTTCACGATCGGCGCCACGACACGCGACGCGCTGCAGGCTGCGGTGATGTGCGAGGACGTCGCGCGCACGGTGCTGCTCGCACGGACGCTGGGCGAGCTGACGCGACTCGATCCGCGTGACATCGACGCCCTCCACGACCGCTACCAGAACGTCTACGGGCAGCCGACCCCGGAGGGCGCGAGAGCGCCAACGAAGCCGTGAGCCCCAAGCCGTTCGCTCAGCACGAGATCTGGTTCGTGCCGGGAAGCCACGCGCTCTACGGCGACGCGGCGCTTGCGCAGGTCGACAGCGACGCCCGCGAGATAGCCGCGGCACTGGATCAGGCGGCGGAGATCCCGGTGCGCGTTGTCTGCAAGCCGGTCGTCATCTCCTCCGAGGCGATCCGGTCGCTGTGCGCCGAAGCCAACGACGCCGACTCCTGCGTCGGTGTCGTCGTCTGGATGCACACCTTCTCACCGGCCAAGACCTGGATCGCCGGGCTGGGCGCGCTCGCCAAGCCGCTCCTGCACCTGCACACGCAGTTCCGCGCCGAGCTGCCGTGGTCGGAGATCGACATGGACTACATGAACCTCCACCAGTCGGCGCACGGCGACCGCGAGTTCGGCTTCATCGCGACGCGCATGGGCCTGGCGCGCAAGACCGTCGTCGGACACTGGGGCGCGACGGCGACGCGGCTGCGGATCGGCGCCTGGGCTCGGGCTGCCTACGGCTGGCGGGAGGCCCGGCAGCTGAGCGTCGCTCGCTTCGGCGACAACATGCGCCATGTCGCCGTCACCGAGGGCGACAAGGTCGCCGCCGAGATGGTGCTCGGCGTGGCCGTCAACGGATACGGCGTGGGCGATCTCGTGGATGCGGTGAGCGCCGTCAGCGACGCCGAGATCGACGCGCTGATCGCCGAGTACGAGGCCGCTTACGAGCTCGTCCCGAGCCTGCGGGGCGACGGCGAGCAGCGCGACTCGCTGCGCGACGCTGCGCGGATCGAAGGCGGCTTACGCGCCTTTCTGAGCGCGGGCGGCTTCGGCGCCTTCACCGACACCTTTGAAGACCTTCACGGCCTCGCGCAGCTGCCTGGCATCGCTGCTCAGCGTCTGATGGCCGACGGCTTCGGCTTCGCGGCCGAGGGCGACTGGAAGACGGCAGCGCTGGTGCGGATCCTCAAGGTGATGGCGACGGGGTTGGCGGGCGGCACGTCGTTCATGGAGGACTACACCTACGACCTCTCGCGCGACGAGCCACTGGTGCTCGGAGCACACATGCTCGAGATCTGCCCATCGATCGCCGCCGAGCGTCCGCGCTGCGAGATCCATCCGCTCTCGATCGGCGGTCGCGCGGACCCCGTTCGTCTCGTCTTCGACGCCGCGCCGGGTCCCGCGATCGTCGTCGCCATGCTCGATCTCGGCGACCGCTTCCGCCTGCTCGTCAACGAGATCGAAACGGTCGCGGCGCCGCAGCCACTGCCGAAGCTGCCGGTCGCGCGGGCGCTGTGGAAGCCGAAGCCCGACTTCGAAACCGCCGCGGAGGCCTGGCTCACAGCCGGCGGCCCGCATCACACGGTCTTCAGCGCCGCGCTCGACGCCGAGACGGTCAGCGACTTCGCCACGATCGCGGGCCTCGAGTGCCTGCGGATCGACGCCGACACGCGAATCCGCGACTTCCGCAACGAGCTGCGCTGGAACCAGGCCTACTACCGGCTGGCGCAGGGATTCTGAGCGAGCCGGCGCGGGAAGCGCAGGCGAACCTCAGTACGGGGCTGCGGGCAGCAACTCGAAGGCGTGCCCCGAGGTGGTCCGCAGGACTCGAAAATGACGATGGTCGAGCGTCAGCACGCGATCTGTCCGATAGCGCCCGGCGAGCAGAACAAGGGATGCGTCCGCCAAGCCGATCCGCTGATCGGCGTACCGCTCGATCAGGTCGCGGGCACGCCGGACATCCTCGATCCCGAAAGCCGGGAGCTCCCAGGCCCCACTGGTCAGCTCGCCGAGCGCCGCAATCGACGCGGAGTGGCCCTGGCGCCTGGAGAGCAGGTGATCGAGCTCAACCAGAACATACGGTGAAACGACAAATGGGCCAAGCTCGTGCTCCAGGCTGGCGCTGACCGCGGCGTGGTCGTCCTCGGTCGCGTCGAACAAAGCCAGCAGCCCACTCGTATCGCAGACGAGCGCGCTCAGTCTTCACCGAACCCGTCGAGCTCGTCGTCAACGCGCCTGGCGATCGACGGCAGCCCGCTCGCGAACAGCGCTCCGCGCGGCCGGGGTCGCTCCGCGCGCTGCGTCACCAGCGCGACGCCCTCGCGGATCAGCTCCGCTTCCGAACGCCCCGACACCGCCGCGGTGCGATGGAGGGCTTGCTTGAGGTCATCAGGCAGGTAGACGGTGGTTTTCTGCACTCGCGTATGGTAACAGCTATGGTGCCACCCAGTGCGCGTTATTCGGTCGTCGTGCCGGCGCGGGCGTCGCCTGCCGCGAGCAGCCGGTCGCGCAGCTCGCCCTGCTCCTCCTCGCTGGCGTCCCACTCTGCCGGGTCGGGCAGCTCGTCGAGTGACTGAAGATCGAAGACCTTCAGGAACAGCGAGGTAGTGCGGTAGAGGACGGCGCCGAACTCGGAGCGGCCGCTCTCGGTGATCAGGCTGCGGTCGAGCAGCGTCGCGACAGGTGATTCGGCGTTGACGCCGCGGATCCGCGCGATCTCTGGGCGCGAGACCGGCTCGAGGTAGGCGACGATCGCGAGTGTTTCGAGCTGCGCCGGGGTGAGCGCGCTGTGACGCGGGCGACCGAGCAGCCTGCGTGCGGCGTCCTCGGCGAGCGGGTCGCTGGCGAGCGTGTAGCCGCCCGCGACCTCGCGCAGCAGCAGGCCGCGTTCGCCCGGGGCGTAGTCGGCGGCCAGCTCGCCGATCGCCGAGCTCAGATCGTCGGCGCCGGCGGCTGTCGCTTCGGCGAGCTCCTCAGCGCTCAGCGGGTCGCTCGAGAGGAACAGCAGCGCCTCGATCGTCTTTGCGAGCTCGCCGGTCATACGCGAGTCCTCGCAAGCGCGCGGACGGTGATCTCACCGAACGGCTCGGCCTGGTCCCAGCTCAGCTCCCCGCGCTTGTAGAGCTCGAGCAGAGCGAAGACAGTGACGGCGACCGTCATCCTGTCGGCGCCGCTGACAGCATCGTCGAAGCTCACCTCCGCCGCTTTGCGCAGCAGGCTGCGGAGGTGCGAGATCCGCTCGGACACGCTTACGCGCGCGACGAGTACGTGGCTGAGGTCGAGCTGCGGCGGTAGGACGAGCAGTCCGGCGATCGACCGTGCAAGGCTCGTGGCGTCCCAGATCCCGGCGGGCGCGTCGTCGAGATCGGCGCGGCGCAGCTCCGGCGGCAGCGCCGCCTCGCGGTAGCGGACGTCCGGCGCCAGCGCCGCCAGGTCGGCGAGGTGACTCGCGGCGGCGCGGTAGCGGCGCGCGTCGAGCATCCGCTGGAGCAGCTCCTCGGCGGCCTCGGTCGGCTCGAGATCGAGCAGCTCGTCGATCTCCTCGCCCGGCAGCAACAGGCGCGACTTCAACTCCAGCAGCGCCGCGATCAGGACGATGAACTCCGTCGTCGCCTCGAGGTCGAGCTCGCCGCGCGCCTCGAGGTGGTCGATGTAGCTGACCACGACCTCGGCGAGTGAGAGCTCGCGCAGGTCGACCTCCTCACGGAGGATCAGCGTCAGCAGCAGGTCGAACGGCCCGCTGAAGACGTCGAGATCGAATTCGAGCTCGGCGACGCGCATCGCGGGTAAAGCTAGCGCGGAGGTCCGACGCCCATCGCGCTGCGAACGTCGGCGAGCGTCTCGGCGGCGATCGCCCGCGCCCGTCCGGCGCCGCCTGCGAGGACCGCCTCGAGCGCTGCGCGATCGTCGCGGAGCTCGTTGTAGCGCTCGCGCACCGGGCCCAGGTAATCGATCACCGCGGCTGCCACGGCTCCCTTGAAGTCGCCGTAGCCGGAGTCGGCGAACTCGCGCTCGATCTGCTCCGGGGCGACGGCGCGCACCGCCGCGAGGATGTCGATCAGGTTCGAGACCCCGGGCTTGTCGGCCGCACGGTGGATGCCGCTGCCGGAGTCGGTCACGGCGCGCTTGAACTTGCGCTCGATCTTGCCCGGCTCGTCGAGGACATAGACGGTGCCGTCCTCGCTGCCGCTCGTCGTCGACATCTTGCTCGTCGGGTCCTGGAGGTCCATGATCCGCGCCCCGACCTCGGGGATCCGGGCATCCGGGACGACGAGCTGCTCGCCGAAGCGCGCGTTGAAGCGGATCGCGATGTCACGCATCAGCTCGAGGTGCTGGCGTTGGTCCTCGCCGACGGGTACCTCGTTGGTTCGGTAGGCGAGGACGTCGGCCGCCATCAGGACCGGGTAGAAGAACAGGCCGGCGGTGACGAGCTCTCGCTGTTTTGCCGACTTCTCCTTGAACTGCGTCATCCGCTGGAGGTCGCCGTAGGCGGTGACCGCCGTCAGCAGCCAGGTCAGCTCGCTGTGCTCGACGACGTCTGACTGGCGAAACAGGATGCAGCGCGCGGGATCGAGCCCGGCCGCGAGCAGGATCGCCGCGGTGTCGTAGGTCAGCTCGCGCAGCTCGGCCGGGTCGAACGGAACCGTCGTGGCGTGCAGGTCGACGATGCAGTAGATCGCCTCGCCGCGATCCTGGCCGGCGACGTACTGGACGATCGCGCCGATGTAGTTGCCGAGGTGCTTGCGCCCGGTCGGCTGGATGCCCGAGAAGATCCGCACCGGCGCGACCCCCTAGAGCGCCTGGCGGAGGACCGGCTGCTTTGCTGCGCGCGCCTCGTCGAGGCGGCGGACCGGCGTCGTGTAGGGCGCGTTGCGTGCGATCTCGGGGTTCTCGCGCGCTTCACGCAGGATCTCCGCGATCGCCTCGGCGAAGCCGTCGAGCGTCTCCTTGGTCTCGGTCTCGGTCGGCTCGATCAGCAGCGCCTCGTCGACCAGCAGCGGGAAATAGACGGTCGGCGGGTGGTAGCCGTGGTCGAGCAGGCGCTTTGCGAGGTCGAGCGTGCGCACGCCGAGCTCGGCCTTCATCGGCGCGCCGCTCAGCGCGAACTCGTGCATGCAGATCCTGTCGTAGGCCGGCGGTAGCAGCTCGCAGACGCCGAGTGCACGCAACCGAGCCAGCAGGTAGTTGGCATTCAGCACGGCGACCTCGGAGGCGTCGCGCAGGCCACCGGCGCCGAGCGAGCAGATGTAGGCGTAGGCGCGGACGAAGCAGCCGTAGTTTCCCTGGAACCCGCGCAGTCGGCCGATCGACTTCGGGCGCTCGTAGTCGAGGTCGTACTCGCGTACGGAGCCGTTGGTCTGCTCGCCCCCGTGGCGCACGATCACCGGCCGCGGCAGATAGGGCTCGATCCGCTCCGATACTGCAATCGGACCCGACCCCGGGCCGCCGCCGCCGTGCGGCTGGGTGAAGGACTTGTGCAGGTTGAAGTGGACGATGTCGAAACCCATGTCGCCGGGGCGCGAGATCCCCATCACCGCGTTGAGGTTCGCACCGTCGTAGTAGGCGGTCGCGCCAACGTCGTGGACGACACGCACGATCTCCTCGATGTTCGGGTCGAACAGCCCGAGTGTGTTCGGGTTTGTGAGCATCAGGCAGGCTGTGTCGCGGTCGGCCTTGGCGCGCAGATCGTCGAGGTCGACGCCGCCGTCGGCGTTCGTACCGACCTTCAGCACCTCGTAGCCAGCCATCGTCACCGTCGCCGGGTTGGTGCCATGAGCGGTATCGGGCGTCAGCACCTTGTGGCGCAGCTCGCCGCGGTCGGCGTGGAAGGCGCGGGTCAGCAGGACACCGGCGAGCTCGCCGTGGGACCCGGCCGACGGCTGCAGCGAGACGTAGGGCAGGCCCGCGATCTCGGCCAGGGCGCGCTCGAGGTTCCACATCAGCGTCAACGCGCCTTGGGCGCGGGCCGGATCCTGGAGCGGGTGAAGGCGCGCATGCCCGGCGAGCCCGGCGACGCGCTCGTGCAGGCGCGGGTTGTGCTTCATCGTGCACGAGCCGAGCGGGTAGAAGCCAGAGTCAAGATCGAAGTTGCGCCGCGACAGGCGCACGTAGTGGCGCACGAGCTCGGGCTCCGAGACCTCCGGCAGCAGCGGCGGCTCGCGCCGGCGCAGGCGCGCCGGGATCAGCGCGTCGAGCGGGCGCTCGGGCACGTCGAGCGCCGGCGCCGAATAGGCCCGGCGGCCGGCCTGGCCCTTCTCGAAGATCGTCATCGCGCGGTCGCGCTGCATTGCCGTCTCGCCCTGGTTCACCGAGCCTCGCCTCCCCCGTGCGGCGCCTGCGCACCGGAGCGCTCGGCGGCCAGCGCGCGACCGAGCACATCGGCGAGCAGGTCGATGTCGGCGCGGCTGCGCTGCTCGGTGACGGCGACGAGCAGGCCGTCGGGGTACTCGGGGTAGTCGATCGCCAGCGGGTGTCCGGGATTGACGCGCTCGATCGCGCAGCGCGCGATCACGCGGCGCACCGCGGCGAGGTCATCGACGCCGAGCGACAGCGCGAACTCGCGCACGACCGGCTGGTCGTGCAGGACCTTGACGCCGTCGAGCGCCGCGAGCGTGTCGCGCGCGTAGGCGGTCCGCTGGACGAGCAGCTCGCCGAGCTCGACGAGCCCGCGGCGCCCGAGCCATGAGAGGTAGACGACGCCTGCCAATGCGTTCAGTGCCTGGGCGGTGCAGATGTTCGACGTTGCCTTCTCGCGGCGGATGTGCTGCTCGCGGGTCTGCAGCGTGAGCACGAAGCCACGGCGCCCATCGACGTCGACGGTCTCGCCGGCGATCCGGCCCGGCATCCTCCGCACGTGCTCCTCGCGCACGGCAAAGAACCCGAACGACGGCCCGCCGAAGTCGAGCCGGTTGCCGAGCGTCTGGCCTTCACCGACACATACATCGACGCCGAGCTCACCGGGCGCCTCGAGGATGCCGAGCGTCAACGGGTCGGCGTTGCAGACGACCAGCGCGCCATGCTCGCGTGCCGCCGCGACGAGCGGCTCGATGTCCTCGACCGCCCCGAGGTAGTTCGGCTGCGAGATGAAGACGGCGCTGACGTCCTCGTCGATCGCCGAGCGCCAGGCGTCGAGGTCGGTGACGCCGTCGTTGACGGGCACCTCGCTGACGCTCATGCCGTAGCCGGCGCAGAGTGTCGTCAGCGTCTCGCGCGCGTGCGGGTGAACGCCACGCGAGACCACGAAGCGCGGCCGGCCGTTCGTCAGCTTCGCGAGATAGGCCGCAGCGGCGAGCGCCGAGGGGCCCTCGTAGACCGATGCGTTCGAGACGTCCAATCCGGTCAGCTCGCAGATCGCCGTCTGGTACTCGAACATCACCTGCAGCCCGCCCTGGGAGATCTCCGGCTGATAGGGCGTGTAGGGAGTCAGGAACTCCGATCGCGACATCAGCATGTCGATCACCGCCGGCACGTAGTGGTCGTACATCCCGGCACCAAGGAACGAGACCTCGTCCTCAACCGAGGTGTTGCGCTGCGCGAGCTCGCGCAGATGCGCGTAGACCTCCGCCTCGCCGAGACCTTCGGGGAGCTCGAGCGGCGAGCCGCGCCGCACCGCGTCGGGGATCCCCGCGAACAGCTCGCTGACGCTGGCGACGCCGATCACGTCGAGCATCGCCGCGCGATCGGAATCGGTGACTGCCGTGTAGCGCGTCATTCGTCGAGCGTCGCCACGTAGGCGTCGCGGTCCAGCAGCCCCCCTGCTTCAGATGCGTCGGCGAGCCGGATCTTGACCATCCAGCCCTCGCCGTAAGGATCGTCGTTGACGAGCTCGGGCTGCTGGGCGAGGCCAGCGTTGACCTCGATCACCTCGCCCGAGAGCGGGGCGATGACGTCCGAGACCGCCTTGACCGACTCGACCTCGGTGTAGGGCTCGCCCTGGGAGAGCTTCGCGCCAAGCGCCGGCGGGTCGAAGAAGACGACGTCGCCGAGCGCGTCCTGGGCGTGCCAGGTGATGCCGAACGTCGCGACATCACCTTCGATCCGAGCCCAGTCGTGCTCGGGGTGATAGAGGAGCTCTGGCGGGTAGGAGGCTTCTGACACGGCTCGCCACGCAGCCTAACGTTCCGTCAGTCGCGGCGTCAGTCGCGCTTGTACAGCGGCCGCTCGGCGACCACGGCGCCGCGGCGCTTGCCGCGGACGTCGATTTCGAAACCGGTTCCTGACGCCGCTCGCTCGCGCGGCAGGTAGGCCAGCCCGATCCCGATCTCGAGGCTCGGCGAGAACGTCCCGCTGGTGACCTGTCCGCCGCCGACTACGCCGTCGCCGGGGCGCGCGACGCCGCGCTCGGTCAGCACGAACGGCGCGAGCTGCTGCGCCGGCGGGTTCTCGCGGGCGGCGCGCACGGCGTCTGAGCCGATGAAGCCGGTGTCCTCCTTGCAGCACCAGCCGAGCCCCGCCTCGATCGGACCGTGCTCGACCGAGAGGTCGTTGCCGTAGAGGTGGTAGCAGACCTCCGTCCGCAGCGTGTCGCGCGCGGCGAGCCCGGCGGGGTGCGCGCCACGCAGCACGAGCGCGTCCCAGACCGCGGGCGCGTCGGCCGAAGCCAGCAGCAGCTCGACGCCGTCCTCGCCCGTGTAGCCGGTCCCGCAGACAAGCGCCTCGGTCCCGTTGATAACGCGCTCGGCCACGGACATCCGCGGCGGCAGCGGGGCGCTCGCGACTGCCTGGACGACCTCGCGCCCGAACGGCCCTTGGACCGCGAGCATCGCGTAGTCGTCGGCGCGGTCGACGACCTCGACGTCGTAGCCGTCGCTCTGGGCGATGAACCAGGCGAGATCCTGTTCGTGGTTGGCGGCGTTGGTGATCGTCAGGTACTGATCGGCGCCGAGCCGGTAGGTGAAGCAGTCGTCGAGCACGCCACCATCCTCGCGGCAGAGCACGCCGTACTGCGCACCGCCGAGCTCGAGCTTTGCGACGTCGTTCGAGCTGAGCCGCTGGAGGAATTCGAGCGCCGCGGGACCACGCGTCTCGATCTGGCCCATGTGCGACACGTCGAAGATCCCGAGCGCGCTGCGCACGGCGAGGTGCTCGGCGATCACTCCGTCGTACTGGACCGGCATCTCCCAGCCGGCGAACGCCACCATCTTCGCGCCGGCCGCCACGTGTGTCTCATACAGCGCCGTGCGACGCAGCGGCGTCGTCGCGTCAGTGGTGGCGGCGGGCATCCGCCCAGGCTAGCGAGTCGCCAGCTTCGCGGCGCGCGCGCCGGCTAGCGCAGGAACGGCGGTACGTCGATGTCCTCGTCGCGGATCTCCAGCGAGGAGCGCTGGCGATCGCGCTCGCGCGGAGGACGCTCACGCGATGGACGCTCCGTGCGTGGCCGATCACGATCACGCGGTGAGCGTGGCAGCGGGTCGATCGGGTCGCGGCGGGCGCCGCGCAGGCGCGCCTCGGGCGGCGGCGCGAAGCCCGTGCCGATCACCGTCACGGTGACCTCCTCGCCGCGCTGCTCGTCGACGACGGCACCGAAGATGATGTTCGCATCAGAGTCGGCGGCGGCCTGCACGATCTCCGCCGCCTCGTCGACCTCGAACAGCCCAAGGTCGCGGGGACCGGTGATGTTGATGATGATGCCGGTCGCGCCCTGGATGTCCTCCTCGATCAGCGGTGAGCTGATCGCCTCGCGGGCGGCGTCGGCCGCGCGGCCGTCGCCGACGCCGGTGCCCATTCCCATCATCGCCGTGCCGGCGCCGGTCATGATCGTCCGCACATCGGCGAAGTCGAGGTTGATCAGGCCAGGGACAGTGACGAGGTCGGTGATTCCCTGGACGCCGAAGCGCAGCACGTTGTCGGCGACCTTGAAGGCCTCGACCATCGTCGTCTTCTTCTCGACGATCGTCAGCAGACGCTCGTTCGGGATCACGATCAGCGCGTCGACCTGGTCGCGCAGCCGGCGGATTCCCTCTTCGGCCTGGCGCATCCGGTGCGTTCCCTCGAAGTCGAACGGGCGCGTGACGATGCCGATCGTCAGCGCGCCGATCTCCTTCTTCGCGATCTCGGCGATCACGGGCGAGGCGCCGGTGCCGGTGCCGCCACCCTCGCCGGCGGTGACGAAGACCATGTCGGCGCCCTTCAGCGACTCCTTCAACTCGTCGCGCGACTCCGAGGCGGCGCCGAAGCCGGTCTCCGGATTCGCGCCAGCACCGAGACCCTGCGTCAGGTCGCTGCCGATGTTGACCTTGACGTCGGCGTCTGAGGACTGCAGCGATTGGGCGTCGGTGTTTGCGGCGATGAACTCGACACCGCGCAGGCCCGCGTCGACCATGCGGCTGACCGCATTGGTCCCGGCGCCGCCGACACCGACGACCTTGATAACCGCTAGGTAGTTGCCGCCATCCATTGAAATAAGACTCTCGACTGTCACGGAAGGGTTTTTCGCCCCGTCGACGACGGACACGAGAAAGCCACGTTATGCAGGGGTACTGTACGTGTCAACGGGGATTCGTGGGCGCAAGCATCGTTGCAGATCGCGAAAGTCTCAACTCTCACGTGATTCATCGTCTTGGGGAAGTCATCCTGAAGTCGAGCTTGAGATGCCGCCGCCCAGCGTCGCAGCGCTCGTCGAAGCGCCCGCACCGGCAGTTTCGCTGCTCGTCTGCGAGTCGCCGACGGCTGCAGCCGGCCGTTCGGGCAGCGACACGTCGACATACTGGGCGCCGCGCGAGGTCACGCTGGCGAGCACCACCGCGGCCGAATCCCACTTCGCGTGGGGCAGCGTGGCGTCGCCGAAATAGATCAGCGGGCCTTGGCGCAGACGAACGGTCAACCCCTCGCTGCTCTTACTGATCGAGTAGACGTCGTGCAGCAGCGGCCGCGGCGCCGCCGCGAGAACCGCGAGCTCGGCCCGGGTCAAGGAATCGGTCACGCGGCCTGCGGAAGGCGCGACGCTCGAGCGGATCAGCGGCAGGCTTCTGACCGGCGCCACCCCGTCGAGCACGCGGTCGTCACTCGAGACCGCGACGATCGTGCGGTTGACGTCGAGCCGCGCCAGCGGCCGGTGCTCAACGACATCGATCCTGACACCGTGCGGGAACTCGGTGCGCGCGCTGAGGCTCGCGATCGACGCGTAGCCCGAGACCGCTGCGCGCAGCCGCGCCGTCGAGAAGTCGGTCGTCGTCATCTCCCGCGCGGTCAACTCGAGCGCGCTCTGCACCTGCGGTGCCGCCGAACCGGTCAACCCCACGACGCTCACCCGCTGCACCTGAAACAGCGGCAGGTCGCGCAGCGCTCCGAGCCACAGCGCGTAACCGGCGAGCAACGCCAGCATGGCGAAGCCGACCTTGTAATGCAGTGACACACAAGCGTGGTTCGCGCTCGACCGCCGAACCCCTACTCGTGGCTCTCAGCTTTCTCCCAGGGAAATTCGACCGGGCCGAGAACCTGGACCTCGCGCTCGAGCGCGACGCCGGCGTGCTCGAGCACGCGCTCGCGAGCCAGCGCCATCAACGCAACGATGTCGGCTGTGCTCGCCCGCCCAAGATTCTCGACGAAGTTCGCGTGCTTCGGCGATAGACGCGCGTCGCCGACGCGCAGCCCGCCGGCGCCTGCCGCCGCCAGGAGCTGTCCGGCGGTCGCGCCGGGCGGATTCTTGAACGTCGATCCGAAGGTCTTGATGCCCTTTGGCTGAGCTACGTGGCGGCGTTCGCGCATCCCGGCGAGGGTCGCCTTGACCGCCTCGGGTGTGGAGTCCGAAAGGGCGAAGTTGACGGCGGTGACGACCTCTCCCGGGAGCAGCGCCGAGCTGCGGTAGGCGAAGCCGAGCGAGTCGGGCGAGCGCCGCGCGATGCCCGCGTCGCTCGCCACATCGACCCAGGCGAGCACGCCCGCCAGCGCGCCATCGTAGGCATTCGCATTCATCCGCACGGCGCCGCCAACTGTGCCCGGAATGTTGACGGCGAACTCGACTCCGGCAAGGCCGAGCGCCGCGGCACGCGCCGCCACGGCCGGCATCCGCGCTCCGCCGCCGCATTCGAGTCCGCCGGCGACCGGCTCGATCCGAGCGAGCGTCCCGTCGAGGTGAACCACGAGGCCACCGACGCCCTCGTCGGCGACCAGCAGGTTCGAGCCGGACCCGATGACTGCGAGCTCGTGCTGCTCGGCGCGCGCGAACCGCAGCAGCTCGAGCAGCTCCCCGGCCGAGCCGGCGCGGGCGAACAGCTCGGCTGCGCCGCCCGCTCGGACTGTCGTCAGGCGCGCCAGCGGGTAGCCGCGCTCGAGCTCAACCATCGACGAGTCCGCGCCCGAGCTCGTCGATGTCGCCGGCGCCCATCACCAGCAGCAGCTCGCCGGGACCCAGCATCCTGTCGAGGATCTCGCGGGCCGCTGCCGCGTGCGGTAGCCAGTAGACCGGTTTGCCGGGCGCCGCGTCGGCGACCGCCTCGGCGATCATCAGGCCGCTGACGCCGGGGAAGTCGACGGCGCGCTCGCGCGCCGGATACACGTCGAGCACCACGACGACGTCGGCGAGCGCCAACGCCTCGCCGAACTCGCGCGCCAGGGCGCGCGTGCGCGAGTAGAGGTGCGGCTGAAAGGCAGCGACCAAGCGCTCTGGCGCGAGCGTCCGAGCCGCGGCCAGGCTCGCCGCGATCTCGCTCGGGTGATGCGCGTAGTCGTCGTAGACCCGTGCGCCGCGCGCGCTCTCGCCGAGCAGCTCGAAGCGCCGTCCGGCGCCGGTGAAGCCGGCGAGCGCTGCCGCCCCCTGCTCGAGCTCGATCCCGGCGAAGCGGGCCGCAGACAGCGCAGCCGCGGCGTTGCGCGCATTGTGGGCGCCTGGAACACCGAGCGTGACGCTGACGCCGTCGAGCTCGAAGCGCGAGCCGCCGGGGGTCAGCTCGGGCTCGACGTCGTAGGCGAGCACCGGTCCCTCGCGCAGCGCCAGGAGCTCGGGGCGATCCCAGATCACCGCTTGCGCCGCGCCGGCGAGGAACTCGCGGTAGACCTGCTCGAGCTCGCCGAGCGTGCCGTAGCGGTCGTGGTGGTCGAGCTCGACATTCAGCAGCACGGCGACGTCGACCGACAGCGCGAGCAGCGAGCGGTCGCTTTCGTCGGCCTCGATCACAAGCCACTCGCCGCTCCCCCACTCCCCGCCGCGCCCGGTGTCGCGGAGCCTGCCCCCGATCAGGTAGCCGGGGTCGAGGCCGCCGGCTCGCAGCGCGACCGCGATCATGCTCGCCGTAGTCGTCTTGCCGTGCGCACCCGCGACGGCGATCGTGCGCCGCAGGGCGCTCAGCTCGCCGAGCAGCTCGGCGCGCGTCATCACGCGCAGCCCGCGCTCGAGCGCAGCGGCGCGCTCCACGTTCTCGGCGCCGATCGCGCTCGAGCAGACGACCTCGACGTCGTCGCCGGGCGGGATGTTCTCGGCCCGGTGGCCGATCTGCGCCTCGAGCACGCCGTCCGCGGCGAGCGCGCGCGCGAACGGCGAGTCGCTTTGATCGGAGCCGGTGACGCTGGCACCGAGCTCGCTCGCGGCGCGCGCGTAGGCGCTCATGCCCGCCCCACCTACACCGATCAGGTGAAGGCGCCGGCCGTACCAGAGCGGCGCCGTCACGGATGCGCCACCGCGAGCACTTCGGCGGCGATCGCCCGCGCCGCGTCGGGCTTCGCCAGGGCCAGCGACGCGCGGGCCATCGCTTCGAGCCGCGAGCTGTCGCTGATCACGCGCCCGACCTCGCTCGCCAGTCGCGGTCCCGTCAGCTCGCCGTCCCTGATCACGGTCGCCGCGCCGCCGGCGACCATCCAGGCGGCGTTCGTGCTCTGGTGGTCGGCGCTCGCATGCGGGTAGGGCACGAGGATCGCCGGTCGTCCATGTGCGGCGATTTCGAAGATCGAGCCCCCGGCGCGCGCGACCACGAGATCGCAGGCGGCAAGCGCGACGTCGAAGTCAGCCGGCGACAGGTACTCCCGCAGCTCGTAGTGCGGACCGTGGGCGCGGCGACGGAAATCCGGCCAGTCGCGCCGACCGGTCACATGCAGCACTCGGAAGCTCGCGCCGTCAAGACCGGCAAGCGCCGCGTCGTTGATCGTCCGCGCCCCGAGCGAGCCACCGAACACGAAAACCATCAGCTCTCGCGGGCCAAGGCCGTACTGCTTGCGCGCGGCGGCGCGGTCGATGCGTGGCGCCGGCACCGCCCTTCCCGTGACCAGGTAGCGGGCTCCATCGCGTCCCTCGATCGGGAACGCAAGACAGACCCGCCGGGCGAACGGGGCGAGCGCGCGGTTTGTGAGGCCGAGCTGGCTGTCGGCTTCGCACAGCACGAGTGGCAGCCGCAGCGCGACGGCAGCGAGCCCGGCTGGCCCGGCGACGTAGCCGCCGGCTCCCAGCACCGCCGTGGCCCGCCGGCGGCGCAGCAGCGCTCGCGCTCGCGCCGTCGCGAGCCCCGAACGCGCGAGCGCTGTCGACGCCTTCAGCGGGTTGTGCCGGTCGAGCCCGCTGACCGATAGGCGCTCGAGCTCGTAGCCGGCGCCGGTGACGAGCTCGCGCTCGGCGCGGTCGCCGCCGATGAAGAAGACGCTAGCGCCCTGCGCCGCGAGCGCGCCGGCGATCGCCAGCGCCGGCATCACGTGCCCTGCTGTCCCGCCCGCTGCGATCGCGATCTGTGGCTGCTCGCTCATATTCGGATCGTCGCGTGTTTTTGCCGCGCGTGCGCTCAACCACCGACAGACCGCCGGCATTCGCGCGTGACACGGCGAGCAGCATGCCCATCCCCGCGAGCATCACCATCAGGCTCGAGGAGCCGTAGGAGACGAGCGGCAGTGGCACGCCGGTCAGCGGCGCGATGCTGAGCACGGCAAAGACGTTGAGGATCGCCTGGATCGCAAACAGCGATGTGACGCCGCTCGCGAGCAGCAGCGAGTAGGAGTCACGCGCCGCCTGGGCGGTCCGCATCCCGGCGTAGATCAGCATGCCGTAGAGGAAGAGCACGCCGCAGATGCCGATGACGCCCAGTTCCTCCCCGATCACGGCGAGGATGAAGTCGGTCGAGCCGTTGGGGAGGTAGAGGTCCTTGGTAACGCCGCCGCCGGGACCGCGCCCGAGCAGCCCGCCGGAGCCGATCGCGATCTGACCCTGGACCGCCTGGTAGCCCTTGCCGTCCTTCTGCGCCCACGGGTTCATGAACGAGGTCAGGCGCGCGACGGCGTAGGGCTTGAACAGCGAGAAGATCAGGACGAGTCCGATCAGCGCCGCGGCGCCGATGGCGATCAGGCGCAGCGGTACGCCGGCGGCGAGCACCATCGAGGTGAGCGTGAAGGCGATCACGAGCGTCGTGCCGAGATCCGGCTGCGTTACGACGAGCAGGCCGCCGGAGGCGCCGACGATCATCAGCCGCTTGAGCGCGACACGCATCCCGTCGCGGTTGCCGGTCCGCCCCGCCAGCACCTGAGCGCTGTAGAGGACCAGCGCCAGCTTCATCAGCTCGGACGGCTCGAACTTCAGTGGGCCGGCGCCGATCCAGCGCTGGGCGCCGTTGGTGTCGTGCCCGATCCCCGGCAGCTTGACCGCCAGCAGCAGGAAGAACGCGCCGCACAGCAGCGGACCGGTCAGCGAGCGCACGACGCTCAGGCCGCGGCGCGCGATCAGCTCCATCACGGCGAGGCCGACCGCTGACCAGACGACGAAGCTGACTAGCTGGCCGGTGCCGCTGCCGGCGCCGACCAGCAGCGACGGCGCCGACGCGCTGTAGACCATCACTGCGCCGAGCGCCAGCAGACAGAGCGTGGCCGTCAACAGGACCGAGTGCTCGACCGGCAACGCGAGCCGCGTCGTGCGGCGTCGGCGCGCGGCGGCGGGAGCGGCAACAACAGACGACATCGTCTGCTGCTTCGACGCCGGTCGGCCTACGCCTGCTCGATCACAAGCTCTCTGAATGCCTCGCCGCGAGCTTCGAAATCGGCGAACTGGTCAAAGCTTGCACAGGCGGGGCTCAGCAATACGACCATCCCCGCAGCGGCGGCCTCACGCGCCAGGGCGACGGCCCGCTCGAGCGTCCCCGCCGGCGTCAGCGCGAGACCGTGGAGCGCCGCGGCGATCGTGGCGGCGTCCTCCCCGATCAGGTAGGTGTGGCTTGCCGCTTCGGCGACGGCGCCGCGCAGCTGCGAGAAGTCCTGTCCCTTGCCCTGCCCGCCGAGGATCAGGAGCACGCTGCCCGCCTCGAAGGCGTCGAGCGCGACCAGCGTGCTTGCGACGTTCGTCGCCTTCGAGTCGTTGACGAACAGGACGCCACCGACTGTCGCGACCTGCTCGAGCCGGTGCGCGACCCCCTTGAAGTTGCGCAGTCCGGCGCGTACAGCGTCAAGCGGAAGACCGCGTGCAAGGGTGACGGCTGCCGCCGCCATCGAGTTCTCGATCGGGCCGCGAGCGCCGAGTGCCGCGGTATCCAGGAGCTCGCGCTCGCGCCAGTAGAGGATGCCGCGCCGCCGGCGCAGCGCCGCCTGCTCCGAGGCGCCGAAGCGCACGAGCTCGGCGCGCCCCCCGATCTCGAGCCGGGCGCCCGGCCCATCAGTCGCTAAGCGGTCGCCGTCAACGAGCTCCTCCGGGACGACGGCGATCGCATCCTCGTTCTGGTTGGCGAAGACCCTCAGCTTCGCCTCTCTGTAACTGTCGAGCGTGTGGTGGCGGTCGAGGTGGTCAGCTGTCAGGTTGAGCAGCACCGCTGCCTCGGGCGCGAACGCGACAGTGTCCTCGAGCTGGAATGACGAGGCCTCGCAGATGATCGTCGCGTCCGGGTCGGGCGGGTCGAGCACGAGCCCCGACAGCGCCCGCCCGACGTTGCCGGCGACCTCGACCGCAAGACCCGCCTCGCGGTAGATCGCGCCGACGAGCTCGACGGTCGTCGTCTTGCCGTTCGTCCCGGTGACCGCGACGAACGCCTGCTCGAGCATCCGCCAGCCGAGCTCGAGCTCGCCGATCACCGGCAGCCCGCGCTCGATCGCGACGGCAATGACCGGCGCCTCGCGCGGGACTCCGGGGCTCTTCACGACGCAGCCTGCGCTCGCCAGCAGCTCCACCCCGCTGCCGCCGACGTGGCTCGTGATCCCCTCCGCGCGCAGCGACTCGATCGTGGCGCTCCCCCCCGCGGCGTCGAAGCCAACGACCGCTTCGCCGCGGGCGTGGAGCGCTCTCGCGGCCGCAGCGCCCGACCGCGCCAACCCGACCACCAGGTAGGGCCCGGCCGGTAGCGCGGGCCTCACTTGATCGCGTGCTGGTAGATCACGAAGCCGATTGCCGCGCCGACCGCGGCGATGATCCAGAAGCGCAGGATGATCTTCGTCTCCGACCAGCCCTTCAGCTCGAAGTGGTGGTGGATCGGGGCCATCATGAAGACACGCTTTCGGAACCGCTGAAAGGAGACGACCTGGATCAGGACCGAGAGCGCCTCCATCACGAAGATCCACCCGATCAGCAGCAGCAGGATCTCGGTGTGGGTCATCACGGCAAGTCCGGCGATCGCACCGCCGAGCCCGAGCGAGCCGGTGTCGCCCATGAAGATCGTCGCCGGGAACGCGTTGAACCAGAGGAAGCCGACGCAGACGCCGAGCAGGCAGCTGGCGAGCAGCGCGAGGTTGGCGAACTCTGTCGGGTGATGCCCTGGATGCGTGACCGACGTGATCAGCACGTAAGCGAGCAGGACGATCGCCGCACATCCGGCAGCAAGGCCGTCGACGCCATCGGTCAGGTTGACACCGCTGGTCGTGCCCGCCACGACGAGGTAGATCAGAACCGGGTAGAAGACGCCCAGGTCGACGTGGTCGTTGACGAAGTAGAGGTCGAGCTGCGGCGAGACGTGCGCCTTGTGAACGGCGATCCACCAAAGCCCGACCGAGATCACCGCGAGCGCAATCAGCTTCGTCCGTGCGCGCAAGCCAAGCGAGCGCTGTCGAACGATCTTCGTGTAGTCGTCGACGAACCCGATCGCGGCGCAGGCCAGCGTCGCAAGGAACACACCGAGCGCGTTCCAGGCGAAATGGGTCAGCACGAGGTAGGGCGCCGCGAGCGCGGTGAACATGATGATTCCGCCCATCGTCGGCGTGCCCGACTTCGTCAGGTGAGCCGGGACCCCGTCGTCGCGCACCTGCTGTCCGAACGACCGCAGACGCAGGAAGTCGATGAACTTCGGGCTGAGAAAGACGCAGATCAGGAGCGCGGCGGTGCCGCCGATCAAAACGCGGGTGAGCTGCTGCCCAGCCTCGGTGGCGGCGGCGATCACGTGCCGGCCCGCAGCATTGCCAGCCGACGCGCAACCGCCTCGAGCCCAACGCCGCGCGAGCCCTTGACGAGGACGACGTCGCCGCGCTGGAGCAACGGCGAGAGCACGTCCGCGGCCTCGTGCGCCTCCTCGACATGGAAGTGCTCGCCGCCGACGAACGTCTCAGCGGCGAGCTTGGCGAGCGGCCCGACGGTCACCAGCGTGAGCACGCGAGCGTCGGTCGCCTGCTCGCCGACGGCGCGGTGGTAGCGGACGCTGTCCGCCCCCAGCTCGAGCATGTCACCGAGCACGGCAATCCGCCGCATGGCGGAGCCGTCAGAGCGGAGCTGTTCGAGGGCGGCGCGCATCGACATCGGGTTGGCGTTGTAGCAGTCGTTGATGATCGTCACCCCGCCGGCGAGATCGACGAGCTCGCCGCGCAGCCCCCCGAACTCGACCTCGAACGTGCCACCGATGCTCGCCCCCAGCGCCCGAGCCGCCGCCACCGCCGCCGCCAGGTCGAGCAGCAGGTGCGCCTGGCGGAAGCCCGGCTCGACGACTACGTGCTCGCCGAACACGTCGAGCTCGACACCATCTTCCCCGACCGCGGTGACCGCGACATCGCCGCCCGGACCGAACCGCACGACCGCCGTGCGCGCCGGGAGGTAAGGATCGAGCAGCGGCTCATCGGCGGGGACGATCGCGGCACCGTCGTCGGGCAGGGCCGCGAGCAGCTCCGCCTTCGCGGCGGCGACCGCCTCGAGCGAGCCGAGTTGCTGGAGGTGGGCGGGTCCGACGTTGACGATCACGCCGACCTCGGGCTCGCAGATCTCGGCGAGCTGGGCGATCTGCCCGGCCCCGCGCATCGCCAGCTCGAGCACGAGCACCTCGGTCCCGGCCGGCGCTCCGAGGATCGCCAGCGGCAACCCGATCTCGGTGTTGAAGTTCTGCGGACTCGCGACGACGGCCCGCTGGCCTTCCAGCAGCGCGGCAAGGATGTCCTTGGTTGAGGTCTTGCCGGTCGAGCCGGTGATCGCGACGACCTTTGCGCCAAGCTCGCGCCGCCAGGCGCGAGCGAGGCGTTGCAGGCCTGACAGGGGTTCGGCGAGCTCGAGCACCGCGCCACCAGCGGCTTTGAAGGCGAAATGGGGCCCAACGAGGACACCCCATGCCCCGGCGTCGAGTGCCTGGTTTGCGAAGCGTCCGCCGTCGTCATGCTCGCCGGTCAGCCCGACGAAAAGGTCACCCGGCGCGACCTCGCGCGAGTCGATCACGACGCGCGTGGGCGCGCCCTGGCCCGGCGCGACGATCCGCGCGCCGGCGGCGCGCGCGATCCGCTCGGCATCCCAGCCCTTCACTTTGGGCCCCGCAGCTGCTCACGCGCAACGGCGGCGTCGTCGAACGGGATCTTCCGTCCGTCGGCGAACTCCTGCCCTTGCTCGTGGCCCTTGCCCGCGATCACGACGACGTCACCGCTACGGGCGAGCGCGATCGCCCGCGCGATCGCTTCGCGGCGCTCGACGACCGCCTCGACGGTGTGTCCTCCGCCGGCCTGCGCGCCGGCGAGGATCTGCGCGACGATCGCGTCCGGGTCCTCCGAGCGCGGGTTATCCGACGTCACGAGGGTCAGGTCAGCGAGCTCGGCGCTGATCCTTCCCATCTGCGGACGCTTGCCGCGGTCGCGGTCGCCGCCGCAGCCGAAAACGCAGATCAGGCGACCGCCGGTCAGCGCGCGAGCAGCCCGCAGGACGTTCTCGAGCGAGTCCGGTGTGTGCGCGTAGTCGACGAGCACTGCGAACGGCTGGCCTTCGTCGAGCGCCTGGAAGCGACCGGGAGCCGGCGTGGCGCCCGCGAGTCCTGCAGCGATCGTCTCGACCGGGACGCCGAGGCGGTGCGCCGTGGCGAGAGCCGCTAGAGCGTTGGAGACGTTGAAGGTACCCGGGAGGCGCATCGCGATCTCGATCTCGCCGTCCGGTGTCTGCGCGATGAAGCTTGACTCGGCGATCCCGGAGCGCAGCTCGCGCGCGCCGTAGTCGGCTGACGTGGCGATCGCGAAACTGACGGCATCGGGAAAGTCGGCGAGCAGCCGTCGGCCGTAGGGGTCGTCGGCGTTGATCACCGATACCCCGGGGCTCGCCTCGAACAGCAGCCGCTTGGCGGCGAAGTAGTCCTCCATCGTCGGGTGGAAGTCGAGGTGATCCTGGGTCAGGTTCGTGAAGACGGCAGCGGCGAAGTCGATCGCGTCGACGCGGTGCAGCGCGAGCGCGTGTGATGAGACCTCCATCGCGCAGGCGCTGTCGCCGGCGTCGCGCATCGCTGCAAAGCTCGCCTGCAGGTCGATCGCCTCTGGCGTGGTGCGCGCGACCTCGCGGTCGCTGCCGCCGATCACCGACTTGACGGTCCCGAGCAGCGCGCACTGCGCACCGGCGGCCTCGAGGATCGCGCGGATCAGGAACGTCGTCGTCGTCTTCCCGTTGGTTCCGGTCACGCCGATGACGCGCAGAGCGCTGCTCGGGTCGCCGTAGAAGCGCGCCGCGAGTGGCGCCATAGCTTCGCGCACCGAGGCGACCTGGAGCTCGGGGACGCCGAGGTTCAGCGGTCGCTCGACGACCAGCGCGCTGGCGCCGGCGGCGACCGCTTGCGGGGCATGATCGTGGCCGTCGCTGTTGGCGCCCGGGACGCAGAAGAAGAGCGTTCCGGGTCCGGCGGCGCGGCTGTCGTAGGCGAGCCCCGTGATCTCGACCGGGGCGCCGCCGTCACTCAGTTGCGAGAGCAGCATCGACGCCGGATGTTAGGGCGGCGGGCCGGTCAGCTCGGCGCGATCTTCAGATAGCGCAGCGCCCACGACATGATCGAGCGCCAGGCGTGCGCCGGAGCGTCGGTGCCGTAGATCGCGCCGCCCTGGGGCCGATCGACGACTACCTCGATCTCGATCGTCGGGTGCTGCACCGGCGCAAAGCCGACAAACGACGCGACGTACTTGGTGTCCGAGTAGCCGCCGGGGATCGCGATGTTGGCGGTACCGGTCTTGCCGGCGAGCGTGTAGCCGGGGATCGCGATCTCCGCCGCTGTGCCGCCCGGCTCGAGCACGCTCTTGAGGATCGTGCGCATCTCGCCCGCGACGGTCGGGCTGAGGATCCTGTGGCCGGCCGGCAGCTTCTGCGCGACGCCGCCGATCGACTCGACGACGTGCGGCGCCCGCAGGATGCCGCCGTTTGCGATCGCGGCGTAGGCATCGGCGATCTGGATCGGCGTGACCGACTCGCCCTGGCCGAACGGCAGGTTGCCCATCGAGAAGTTCGTGTAGTCGGCGAGCGGCGGCACGATCCCCTGCTCCTCGCCGGGAAGGTCGATCCCTGTCGGCGCGCCGAAGCCGAAGCGCTGCGTCCAGTAGTGGAAGCGATTTGCGCCAAGCAGCTGGCCGATCTCGACGGCGCCGATGTTGCTCGACTGGGCGACGATCCCTGTCGTCGTCAAGGTCTCGTCGCCGTGCACGGTCGAGTCGTGGATCGTGCGCCCGTCGAACGCGAGCTGGGATGGGATGTTGAACGTCGTATACGGCGAGATCAGCCCGTCAGAGAGGGCGCCGCCAACCGCGACGATCTTGAACGTCGAGCCCGGCTCGTAGTTGAGCTCGATCGCGCTGTCCTTCCAGTTCTTGCCGCTGCCGGGGTCGTTGGGGTTCGCGCTCGGCCAGTTTGCAAGCGCGAGCACGGCACCCGTGTTCGGGTTCATCGCGATCGCTGTGGCGCCCGCCGGCTCGTACTCGCGGCCGACCTGCGCGAGCACCGACTCGGCCTCCTGCTGGAGCGGCGCATCGAGGGTCAGGCGCAGGTTCTCGCCCGGCACCGTCTGGCGCTCGACATCGACGCTGATCGGCTTGCCGCCGTTGGCGTAGACAGTGCTGGTTTGACCTGCGGCACCGGCAAGCTGGTGGTTGTACTGCGCCTCGACGCCGCCGGCACCGGCACCGCTGAGGTGGACGCCGCCGAGCAGCTGGCCGGCGAGCGAGCCGAACGGGTAGTAGCGGTAGTTGTCGGTCTGGACGCTGATGCCGGGGATCCCGAGCGACTCGATCCGCTGCGCCGTCGCCGCGGGCAGCTGGCGCGCGAGGAACTGAAAGTCACGGTGCTGCGCCAGCTTTTGGGCCAGCGTCGCCGCGCTCACGTGCAGCAGCGGCGCGAGCAACGCCCCCGCGCGGTTCGGCCGCGCGACAGCGTAGGCGTCGACGTCGTCACCAGGCTCGGTCAGCGCCAGCGCGTCGCCGTTGCGGTCGAGGATCGCTCCGCGCAGCGGCGTAACGGGGCTGACCGACACCTGCTCGCCCTGGGCGTCGGCGCTGAGGCTGGAGGCCTGGAGCAAGCCGAGGTCGGCGGCGCGCGCCGCGCCGACCGCCAGTAATGCCGCGAACATCAGGAACAGCAACCGAACCCGCGCCCGCGAGATCGCCATCGCGCTAGCCGGGAGTCCCCGGAGCGGACGAGCCGCCGCCCGCGGCGACCGAGGTCGAGACACCGGTCGAGACAGCACCCGGGCTGGTTGTCGAGGTCGTGCTCGAGCTGGTTGTCGAGGTCGTGCTGGAGCTGGGCGCGACGGTAGTTCCATCGGGCCCAATCGACGTTGGGTCGGTCGTGGTCGGCGGCGTCGTGGTTGAGGTCGCCGTCGTCGGCGTCGTGGCGCCAGTGGTTGTCGTCGCGCCGGTGGTTGTCGTGGCGCTGTTTATCACCGGCGTTATCGGCGCGGTCAGGCTCGGCGAGGCGAGTGTCGGGATCGGCGCCGTCGGTTGCGTGTAGGAGCGTGCGGCAACCGAGACGAGGCCAGCGACGTAGCGGCGATAGACGAGGTTCCCGGGCGGCGGGTAGACCATCCCGAGCTTCGCCGCCACGGCGGCGACGTCGCGGCCGGGCTCGTCCTGCGCGATCGTCGTCGCTGCGGCCTGGTTGCTCTGCGTCAGTTGCTGGATCTCGGTCACCGACGCGCCGATGCTTGCTCCGAGGCGCAGGATCGCGACCTGCATCGCGACGATACCGAGCAGCGAGAACGCGACGATTGCGATCCACACACGTCCGCGGACAAGACGATCGAGGAACGGCGCGTCGAGCACGCGGACGGCGAAGCCCGACCGCGGTGCGGCGCGCGGAACCGCTCGCGGATGGCGCTCCGGACCGGAAACGCGCCGCGGCGCCGGCGCGCGGCGCAGCGGCGCCGGTGACGCCGGGACCGCTCTCGCGCGGGCCGCGGCTCCGATCTGGGGACTCACGTGACTGCCTCGAGTCTGCGCGCAGAGCGCAGGCGGGCACTCGCCGCGCGCGGGTTGGCGGCGAGCTCGCCCGCGCCCGGGAAGATCGCACGGCGATGCGGCAGCTGGGCCTCGGGCTCGCGGCCACAGACGCACACGGGCAGGTCCGGCGGGCAGACGCAGCCGGTCGCGCGCGCGACAAGAAACTGCTTGACGCGGCGGTCCTCGAGCGAGTGGAAGGAGATTGCCGCGAGGCGTCCGCCGGGCGCGAGCAGTTCGAAGGCGAGCGGCAGTGCGGTGTCGATCTGACCGAGCTCATCGTTGACGGCGATCCGGATCGCCTGGAAGACGCGCTTCGCCGGATGACCGGCGGCAAACCGCGCCGGGGCCGGCACCGCGTCCTTGATCACCTCGACGAGCTCGAGTGTCGAGGTGATCGGCTGCTGTTCGCGGGCCAGCGCGATCCTGCTTGCGATCCGTCGCGCATAGCGCTCCTCGCCGTAGTCGCGGAAGATCTGCGCGAGGCGGCGCTCGTCCCATTCGGCGATCACCCCAAGCGCTGATAGGGCCTGACCCGGATCCATTCGCATATCGAGCGGGGCGTCGTAGGAGTAGGAGAAGCCGCGCTCCCAGGTGTCGATTTGCATCGACGAGACGCCGAGGTCGAAGTAGACGACGTCAGCCACCAGCCCTTCCGCGTGAAGCTGGCGCAGGCCGTCGACGAAGCTTGCCTTGATGAAGCGCGTCTGGCAGCTGACCTCGCTCGCCAGCTCGGCGAAGCGCTCAGCGGCGGTCGGGTCGCGGTCGATCCCGATCAGCGTGCCGGTGGCGCCGATTCGCTCAGCGATCAGTCGCGCGTGACCGCCGCCGCCGACTGTCGCATCGACGGCTGTGTCGCCGGGCTGCGGGTCGAGCGCTGCGAGCAGCTCGGCGGCGAGCACCGGCACGTGCGTTGTGGTCATGTCAAGCAGTGTTGCCAAGTGCGGGCCTGATCTCTTTGACTGTCGCGGTCAGCTGCTCGTTGACGCGCTCCCAGGTCTCGCGCGCCCAGACCTCGAGCCGGTTGTGGACGCCATTGACGACGACCTCCTTCTCGATTCCTGCGTTCGTGAGCATCCGCGTCGGCACGATCACCCGGCCGGCCGCGTCGAGCTCGGCATCGTGGGCGTTGGCGCCGTAGAAGCGGGCAAGCGCCTCGCGCTCCTCGCTCAGCGGGTGCAGGCTGTCGGTAAGGCCGTCGACATAGGCGTCGAAGACCGGCGTGCACCAGACCGAGATGCAGTCACTGACGTCCCGCATCCGGGCGAGCGTCACTCCTTCTGCGAATGGCCCGCGGAACTTGACCGGAATCGTGAGCCGGTTCTTTGCATCGAGAGTGAATTCAAACGATCCGCGAAACGCCACGCGCGCTGCCCCGCCTTGAAGAGGGTCGAACCGGGCTGGAAGGGGCGGGAGGAACCCCTCCAGCCAGGTTCGCTGTCGCGAGCATGCCCCATTACTCCCCACTTGTCAACACCTGAATTGCATTCTGTCCCACCAAATGCCACGCGACCGCCCTCGCCATCTCGCCGCTACCGCCGTTAAGCTCCGGGCCAGCGCTGCCGATCATGTGACTGCGCAAGTCGAGGACCCGAGCTCAAATGAACCGCAAGCCGATCACCTGCAGCAGGCGCGGCATCCAGGCGGCGCTGACCTGCGCGGTCGCGCTCGCCCTCGCTGCCTGCGGCGGGTCGGGATCGCCGACTTCGAGCAGCTCTGCCGATCCGGCGAGCATCGTGCCGGCCTCCGTCTTGGGCTACATACAGGCGGACATCAACCCGAGCGGTTCGCTTGCTCAGGGAATCGCTGCCGCATCACAACGCCTGCTTGGCATCGCCGACCCCGGCGCCAAGATCGTCGCGCTGCTCGACAAGGCGATGACCGGCGGTGACAGCTACGAGAAGGACATCCAGCCCTGGCTCGGATCGACCGCCGGCGTCGCGGTGCTCAGCAGCTCGACGACGGGCGCGTCTCCAGGCACCCCCGGCTTCGCCGTGATCGCCGACGACAAGGACCAGTCGCAGGCCAGCGCGCTGCTGCACAGCAAGGGCCTCTTCGACGGCAAGGGCACGAGCGGCAGCTACAGCGGCGTCGCATACGTGCAGCACGGCAGCAACGGTGTGGCGGGACTCGTCGGCAGCTTCTTCGTCGTCGGCGGGAACCTCACCGCGTTCAAGGCGGTCGTCGACGTCTACAAGGGCGGCGCGGCGCTGTCGGGGCTCGCCAGCTACCAGAAGGCCGTGTCCGCGGAGCTTCCCGGCGCCGACGGCGTCGCCTATGTGCCGCTCGACAAGCTGATCGGCCTGATCCCGAAAAGCAGTCTCGGTGCGACCGGGACCTCCGGCGTCCTCAGCGGGCTCCTGGCGAAGTACGCGACGACGATCATCTCCGGCTCGGCGCGCTTTGACGCCAACGGCGCCGCGCTCGACATCACCGAGAGCGGCGTCACCCCGGCGAGTCCCAGCGGTGAAACCAACCCGATCGGCAATCTGCCGGCGGGGTCGTGGCTTGCGATCGGCGCCACAAACGTCGGGCCGGGGCTCGCGAGCGGGCTCACCGAGCTCGCAAAGCTCGGCAACGGCGGCAGCCTCGGCAACCTGACGCAGTCGCTCGGCGAGCTCCAGCTCGCCACCGGTGTCAACGTCGAGGGCGACCTGCGGTCGATCACGACGCTCGGGTTCTTCGTCAAGGGCACCAACCTGGGCACGCTCGAGGCCGCGCTCGAGCTCGCCGTCAAGAACCCGAGCCAGGCGCCGGTGCTGGTCGGGCAGTACAAGCGCCTTGCCCAGCTGATCGCGAGCTCCGACCACTCGTTCACGGTCGGCACGCTGCGCCAGAGCAACATCCAGGCCGGCTTCACGATCCACGTGCCGAATGTCCCGTTCACGTTCGATGTCGCCGCCGGCAACGGCGTGATCGTCGTCGCGCTCGGCACGACCTCGCTTAACGATGCCCTGGCGAGCGCCAACCGCCTGTCGAGCACAGCGCCCTACACGACCTCCACCTCACGGCTCGGCAGCGGCATCCAACCGGACGTGATCCTCGACCTGCCGACGGTCGCGACTCTGATCAAGACGCTCGACAGCGCGGGCGCCAGCTCGGCGACCACGGCAACGGTTCTCTCCTACCTGGAGCGCCTCGGAACGGTCGCGATCGGGAGCGGCCAGAGCGGCCGCTCGGAGCACGTCAGGATCATCGTCTCGGGCAGTTAGCCGCGGTGCCTACGGCCCCGCCAGGGCTGAAAAAACTCGTGCACAAGAAGTGCCGTTGCAGGAATCCAGCATATGATCCCGACGCGGCTGGATAGCCCTTTGGTCATGGATACTGCGCGGCGAGGAAATTACAACTCTGGCGAGGACTTTGTTCTCGAGTACGGAGAATTGCGCTTCACGTTCAACGAGGTCGATTTCGGCGAGCGCTGCGAGCAGGCGGCGCTGCGTCTCGGCTTCGTCTCCGACCGCCTCGACGACGGTGAGCTCGAGGACCTCGTCAATCTCGCCGTCAACGGCGAGATCCAGGACCCCGCCTCGGCGCTCGGCGAGCACGTCCGGGACTGCTGGTTCGAGCTGATCGGTCCGGCCGAGCAGTCGCTCGTCCACTGGCTTCGTCGCCTCGTCTTTCGCGGCGCCTGGCTCGATCAGCGCGTCCGTGAGGGCGAGCTCGACGTCGCCTTCGACGACACAACGAGCAGCTTCTCCTACGTTCAGCCCGACCGTGGCGGCGAGCCGATCGAGCTGACGCGCGAGCCCTCCTGGGACCAGTTCGCCTATCGGCCCTAGCTGTTCGGCCGCTCTGCGGCCCAGGAAACTAGGCCTCTTCAGCTTTTGGCTTGGCGCGCGAGGCGCGGGGCTTCGCCGGTGCTGCCCGCCTTGCGGGCGCCCGCTTCGGCTTCGCCGGCGCGCTGACCAGCGACTCTGAGCGCAGCGTGCCGCTGCGCTCCTCGTCGAGCGCACCGCCGGCAAGGGCGATCACCGTCGTCTCGCCGCCGAGCGGCTCGCCGGCCGTCGCGATCACCGTCAGCGACCCGGCGCCCCTGAGGTTTCGCGCGGCGGCGAGCGCACGGCGCGAGCCGCCGTCGCTGAGACCCTCGAGCGTGTCGATCAGGACGATCGCGTTGCCGCCGCGCACGGCGACCCGCCGGCCGCGCTCGACCGCCTGCTCCACGGCGGCATCCTGCGCTTCGCGCGAGGCCGAGAACGTCTGACCCGGTCCGGTCACGTAGTCGAGCCCGCGATACTCGCTGAGCTCCTCCGGGCGCACGCCGACCGCAACCAGCTCGACCTCGAAGCCGTCGAGCGGCGCCAGCGCCGCCGCGAGCCTGCCCAGCGCGAGCGTCTTGCCCGACCGTGGCGGCCCGACGACGGTGACGCGCGAGCCGGCGCCGAACGGCGCGATTCGATCGATCGCCGCGAGCAGCGGGTCGGCGCCGTCGAGCGGCAGGCGCTGGCTCGGCCAGTCGACCTCGATGTCATCGATCCGCGTTCCGTGGACTGCCTCGTCAGCGGGCGTACCGTTGATCGAGTCGATCCGGATGACAGACGGATGGCGCTCCGAGCGCCGCGGCGGGCGGACCGGGCCGGCGACCCGATCGCCGGCCACGAGCTCGCAGCGGCGGGCCTGTGCGGCAGAGATGTAGACGTCGCTGTCGCTATCGGTGGCCCCGTCCGGCCGGACGAACCCGGAGCCGTTGGCGAGCAACTCGACGACGCCCTCGACGGTGCGCGGCGGCTCGACCGGCTGGGCTGCGCCGCGATCGCTCGGCGGCGCCGCATCATCGCCGGGGTCGGCGTCACGCGCGCGCCCTCGCCGCCGCCGCGAGCGTCCGCTGCTGCGGGCCGGCGCCTCGTCGCCGCCGCGACCATTTTCGTCCGGCGCGCCGCGGCCACCCTCGTCCGGCGGCGAGCCGCCCTGGCGGACGAGGATCGCTTCGACGAGGTCTGGCTTGCGCAGCCGGCGAAAGCCGTCGACTCCGAGCGTTGATGCGAGGGCGTGAAGGTCGGCGAGCGGACTCGCCTCGAGGTCGTCGGCATTGATGATCGACATTCTGTTGCTCCCTTCCTTACGGGTGGTAGGCGTCCCGCGGCGTTGATGTCAGCCGCCGGCACCCCTTGCGGGCGCGCTCAGGCGCCCAGCTCGCTGTTCAGCTTACGCGTTGCGGCGGCGTCTCCGAGCGCAGCCCTTCCGCGAGCGTCACATCCGCCGCCAGCGAGCTCTCACCACGCAGCGCACTGCGAACCGCGATGAAGTCCGCTGCCGCGGCGACGTCATGGACGCGAAAGATCTGCGCTCCGGCGTCGAGACCGTGCGCGATCGCCGCCAGCGTTCCGGCATCGCGCTCACGCGGCGGGCGACCGGTGAGCGCGCCGATGAAGTCCTTGCGCGAGAGCGCCATCAGCACCGGCCGGCCCAGCTCGCGCAGCCGATCGGCGCCGCGCAGCAGCTCGATCGTCTGCGCCGGGGTCTTCGTGAAGTCGGGACCCGGATCGACGATCAGCGCCTCATCGGCAACGCCGTGGTCACGCGCCAGAGCGAGGCGCCCGGCGAGAAACTCGAGCACCTCCTCGAGCACGTCGGCGTAAAGACCTGGATCCTGGAGTCGCTGCTTGGGCTTGGCGCGCGTGTGCATCACAACCAGCGCGGCGCCGCTCGCGGCGCAGACGTCGGCGAGCTCGGGATCGCGCAGTCCGCTGACGTCGTTGACGATCACCGCGCCGGCCGCGATCGCGGCCCGCGCGACGGCCGGCTTGTAGGTGTCTACCGAGACGAGCGCCCCGAGCTCGCCGGCAATCCGGTCGATCAGCGGCACGACGCGCTCGATCTCCTCAGCCACCTCGACCGGCGGCAGGTTCGTCCGCCCCGACTCGCCGCCGACGTCGATCACGTCGGCGCCGGCGGCGAGCAGCTCGCGCGCGAGCGCAACGCGCGCCTCGAGCGTCGCGTGCACGCCGCCGTCGGAGAAGCTGTCGGGCGTCGCGTTGACGATCCCCATCAGCCAGGGTCGCTGCGCGAACGTGTAGCGCCGCCCGCGCGCCACAAGCGAGACCGTCATGCCGCCCGCACGCCGGCCGTCGAGCTCGCCGCGACGATCCCCTCGGCCTGCGCCTCCTCGTGGAACAGCGCCACCTCGGCGCGCAGCCGCAGCGGGTCCCAGTCAAGCTCGCTGGCGACAGCGTCGGCGACGCGCGCCAGCGCGCCAGAGCCCTGCCCACTGACCTCGCGCGCCGCGAGCAGCCCGAGTCGCGTGCGCCGCAACAGCACGTCGCCGAGCCCGCGCGCCTGCTCGCTGCGCGCCGCGTAAACGGCCTCCGCGAGCAGGTCGGGGAAGCCTTCGACGATCGGCTCGCCGAGCGCGGGGCGCTCTGCAGCGATCGCGAGAACCGACGCCGCCGCGTGGCCGTAGCGAGCGGCGAGCGCCGGATAGGCATCCTCGCCGACCCCGCCAACGCGCTGAAGTGAGTCGGGCGCAACCTGCCCCCCGAGCGGTATCTCCTCGGTGCGGCACGGTGTGTCGCGTGCGTCGCGCTCGACGATCCTGTCGACAGTCATCTTCGCCATCCGCCGCCAGGTCGTCAGCTTGCCGCCGGTGATCGTGATCATCCCGCTCGAGGTCTCATAGAGCTCCGCCCGGCGCGAGATGTCGACCGACGTCTTCGCGTCACCGGCCGAGATCAACGGACGAACACCGGCGAATGCGCCGGTGATGTCGGCGTAGCCAAGCTCGACGGCGAAGAACGTGTTGACGGCCTCGAGCAGGTAGTCAAGATCCTCGACGGGAGGCGCGATGTGTTCGAGCGCACCGTCGTAATCGTCATCTGTCGTGCCGACCAGGGTGCTGCCGAGCCACGGCAGGGCGAAGATCGTCCGCCCACCGCCGGCCGGCAGGATCGCCCCGGAGACGAGCGGCAGCGAAGCCGACGAGAGCGTGATGTGCGTACCGCGACTGGGACGGATCTGCGGCAGCTCGGTTTCGTCGTGGAGCTCGTCGCCGCGCAGCCGGTCGGCCCAGACGCCGGTCGCGTTGACGACGTGGTCGGCGTTGACGACGAGTTCGGCGCCACTGCGCTGCTCGCGCGCGCGAACCCCCACGGTGCGGCCCCGTTGCAGGACCAGCTCTTCGACCGCGACGTCGTTGACGCAGGTCGCCCCGAAGCGCTCAGCTTCGCCCAGCACGGTCAGGACGAGCCGCGCGTCGTCGGTCTGGCAGTCGTAGAAAAGGTAGCCGGCGGTCGGCTGGCGCGATGCAAGCGACGGCAGCCGCTCGACGACCTCCTCCCCACCGATCACCCTGTGGCGCGCAGGGCTCCAGCTGTCCTCGCCCTCGCCGGCGCGCCGCCCGCGGCGCCCCCGCGACATCACGTCATAGAGGTTCAAGCCGACGCCGACGAGCCGGTCAGGTCGCGTGCCCTCGAACGCCGGCACGACGATCGGCAGCGGCCAGACCAGCTGCGGCGCCAGCGCGACCATCAGCTGGCGCTCGACCAATGCCTCGCGCACGAGCCCGAGCTCGAACTGGCGCAGGTAGCGAAGCCCGCCGTGGACGAGCTTGCTCGAGCGGCTCGAGGTCCCCGACGCGAAATCGGCTCGCTCGAGCAGGGCGACGCTGTAGCCGCGCGAGGCGGCGTCGAGCGCGACACCGGCCCCGGTGATCCCGCCGCCGATGACGACGACGTCGAAGCGCTCCCGTTCGAGCGCGCGCAGTGCCTCAGCTCGCGAAATCACCGTCGTTCCAGTGTCGCACTCGGCGCGGCCACGCCGACGTGCGAACCTCCACGGCGTGCCCTCGAGGCGAGCATTGCCGCCGTTCAGCGCAGCCGTCTCCCTGCTCGGCGGCTTCGACCGCGCGGTCCGGCGCGACCGTACGCCCACAAGGGTCGCGATCACCGCCGGCGTCATTTTCATCGTCGCTGGCCTCGTCAAGTTCGTCTTCCATAGCTGGGAGCTGCGCCAGTTCAAGTCGTTCGGCTTGCCGTGGCCCTCGCTGATGGAGGTGCTCGCCGGCGTCTTTGAGGTAGTTGGCGGCGCACTGCTGATCGCCCGGCTGCTCCTCGCACCGGTCGCTGTCGTCCTCTCGGCGACGATGCTCGTCGCGATCGCCAGCTCGGGGATCGCCGAGGGCGACGTCATCCCTAGCCTCACGCTCGCGCCGGCACTGCTGATCGCGATGCTCTACCTGATCGCCTGCGGCTGGCGCGGTCGCCGCGCGCCCTCGAGCTAGACGTCAGCCAGCTCGGCGGTGATCGAGGCGACGGCGCTCTTCGCATCGCCGAACAGCATCGAGGTGTTCGGCTTGTAGTAGAGCTCGTTCTCGATCCCGGCGAACCCGGGGTTCATCGAGCGCTTGATCACGACCACGGAATGCGCTTCCTCGACGTTGAGGATCGGCATCCCGAAGATCGGCGAGCCGGGGTTCGTCTTCGCCGCCGGGTTCGTCACGTCGTTGGCGCCGATCACGAGCGCGACATCGGTCCGCGAGAACTCCGGGTTGATGTCATCCATCTCCTTCAGCTGGTCATACGGGACGTCGGCTTCGGCCAGCAGGACATTCATATGGCCGGGCATCCGCCCGGCAACGGGATGGATCGCGTACATCACCTCGACACCACGAGCCTCGAGCGCCTTGGCAAGCTCGCGCACCGTGTGCTGGGCCTGCGCGACCGCCATGCCGTAGCCCGGCACAACGACGACGAGCCGCGCGTAGGCGAGCTGGATCGCGACGTCCGCAGCGCTGACGGACCGCACCGTGCCCTCGTGCTCGCCGGCGCCGCTCGCGCCCTCGACCTGGCCACCGCCGCCGAAGCCGCCGGCGATGATCGCCGGGATCGAGCGGTTCATCGCGACCGCCATCAGGTTCGTCAGGATCGAGCCCGAGGCGCCGACGATCATGCCCGCGACGATCAGCGCCGGATTGTTCAACGCGACGCCCGTGGCCGCGGCCGAGAGCCCGGTGAACGCGTTCAGTAGCGAGATCACGACAGGCATGTCGGCGCCGCCGATCGGCAGCACGACGAAGTTGCCGAGCACCGCGGCGCAGAGCAGCATCCCGACGAACTCGAGCTGCGAGTGCGAGCCGTTCGCGACCAGCACGGCGAGCAGCACCGCGCCGGCCAGCAGGAGACCGTTGACGATCTGCTGCGCGCGCCCGAGCGTGATCGGGCGCCCCGGCAGCAACCCCTGGAGCTTGCCGAACGCGATGTTCGAGCCCCAGAAGGAAACCGAGCCGACGATCGCCGCAAACAGGCTGAACACAGCGACATACAGCGGCTTGCCGACGAACCCATCGGAGTTGCGAAACTCGGCCCAGGCGATCAGGAACACCGCGCCGCCGCCGACGCCGTTGAACAGCGCGACCATCTGCGGCATCGCCGTCATCTTCACGCGTCGCGCCGCCGGGATGCCAACGAGCGTCCCGAGCGCGATCCCGAGCACGATCAACCCCCAGTTGCCCTCACCGGGCTGGAGCAGCGTCGCGATCGCGGCGATCGCCATGCCGACAGCCGCGATCCGGTTGCCACGGACCGCTGTCCGCGGTCCCGTCAGCCCGGACAGGCCGTAGATGAACAGCGCGAACGCGACGATGTAGAGGATCCGGAGGAAGTTGCCGTTGTGGAAGAAACTCGTTGCCAGCACCGCGCTCATTCCTCACCGTCCTTCGGCGGCGGCTCGGGCTTTCGCTTGAACATCTCGAGCATCCGGTCGGTTACGAGGAAGCCGCCGACGATGTTGATCGTGCCGAAGGCGATCGCGATCACGAGGATCACCTTGTTGAAGGTCGAGTTGCCGGAGAAACCGATCACGAGCAGGCCGCCGAGCAGGACGATCCCGTGGATCGCGTTGGTGCCGCTCATCAGCGGCGTGTGCAGCGTGTTAGGGACCTTCGAGATCACGGCGAAGCCGACGAACCCGGCGAGCACGAGGATCGTGAGGTTGGTGATCAGCACTATTTCGTCCCTTCCACGAGCGCTCGCGCGCGGTCGTTGACGATCTCGCCGTCGCGGGTGATGCAGGCGCCGGCGATGATCTCGTCGTCGAAGTCGAGCTTCAGCTCACCATCCTCGCCGAGCATCAGCTCGAGCAGCGCCTGGACGTTGCGGGCGTAGAGCTGCGAGGCGTGCTCGGGCATCTCGGCGGGCAGGTTCAGCGGCGAGGCGATCGTTACGTCGTGCACGACCGTCGTCTCGCCGGGCGTCGTCAGCTCGCAGTTGCCTCCGGTCTCCCCCGCCAGGTCGACGATCACAGAGCCCGGCTTCATCCCTTCGACGGCCTCCGCGGTGACGAGCCTCGGCGCCGGGCGGCCCGGTACGAGCGCCGTCGTGATGACGACGTCAAAGCCCTTGATCGCGTCGGTCAGCGCCTGCTGCTGCGCTGCCTTCTCCTCATCGGTCAGCTCGCGCGCATAGCCGCCCTCGCCCGCCGCCTCGATCCCGAGGTCGAGCCAGTTCGCGCCAAGCGAACGGACCTGCTCGGCGACCTCCGGCCGGACGTCATAACCGGTCGTCTGCGCGCCGAGCCGACGGGCCGTCGCGAGCGCCTGAAGCCCCGCGACGCCGGCGCCCAGCACGAGCACCTTCGCCGGCGGGATCGTCCCCGCCGCGGTCATCAGCATCGGGTAGAAGCGGCCGATCTGCTGGGCCCCCAGGAGTGCCGCGCGGTAGCCAGCGACGTTGCTCTGCGATGACAGTGCGTCCATCGCCTGGGCGCGCGAGATCCGCGGGATCGCCTCCATCGCGAACGCGGTGACCTTCGCCTCGGCGAGGGCGGCGCTCGACTCGGCGTTCGAGAGTGGCGCGAGGAACGCGATCAGGACCGCACCCGGCTTCAGCTTGCCGGCCTCGGCCTTGCTCGGCGGCGCTACCTTGACGACGATCGGCGCTCCCCAGACCTCCGCGGCGGTCCCGATCTTCGCGCCAGCGTCCTCGTAGAGCGCGTCCGGAATCATCGCGCCGGCCCCTGCACCCGCCTCGACAAGCACCTCGACGCCGTGCCCCGCGAGCCGGCGCACGACGTCGGGGACGAGCGCGACGCGGCGCTCTCCCTCGACCGTTTCCTTCGGAACACCGACGAGCATGGCGGGGTACCTTAGTTCCTTCCCGCACGATTGCGCAGGCGGCGAGCCGTCCCGTCGTACTTTGAGGCCGCGTCTCCCAGCCCTCGCTTGCGCGAGATTTAGGTGGCTGCGCGACCATCACGCGCGGTCGACAACCGATTGGGGGGAGCAGCGCGTTGGCGCGTGTCCGGCTACCGAGAACTAGGCGCGGAATCTTCGCGAGCATCACCACGGCGATCGTCGTGATCGCCGTCGGGGGTGGCGCTTTCATCTACTTCGTCCTCTTCCCGACCTCGGCCCCGGCGCCGTTCAAGCTCACCGGCCCCAAGCACACCGTCGCCGTCGGCTCCAGTGGATCGCTCACGGGACAGTGGAAGATCACGACAGGGTCCCGCGCCGGCTACCGCGTGCGCGAGAAGCTCGCGTTCCTGCCGGCGCTGGACGACGCTGTCGGGCGCACATCGCAGATCACCGGCGGCGCGACGTTCGCCACCTCCGGCGCGAGCGTCGCGGTGACGGCGGCGTCGTTCGTGATCAACGTCTACTCGCTGAAGAGCAACGAGGCGATGCGCGACGAACACATCCATACGATCGGGATCCAGAGCGCGACCTATCCGCGGGCGTCGTTCAAGCTGACGAAGCCCGTGACGCTTCCGGCCAGCGCGCTGAGCGGTGGCGTCGTCGATCTCAAGGCCACCGGCGACGTCACGATGCACGGCACGACAAAGCTCTTGACGATCCCCGTCGAGATGACCCTGTCGAGCTCGAAGATCCAGGCGGTCGGCTCCTACACCTTCCCCTGGGGCCTGTTCAACATGCAGGCCCCGAGCGTCGGCGGCTTCGTCAACGTCGAGGGCACTGCGACGCTGGAGTTCAAGCTCGAGCTCGCGCGCTCCTAGGGCGCCGCGCGGCGAGCGCGACCGCCGTCCGAGCGACTGCGCGGATCGGGCCGCTCACCTGCACGCGTTCGAGGCGTGTCGATTCAACCGCCTCCCGTTCGTCTGATAGGCGACGATTCACGCAAAGGAGGCGACACCGATGAAGTTCATGATGCTGATCAACCTCGGCCCTGAGGCGCGCGACTGGCAGAACCTCGACGAGGCGGGGCGCGAAGCGATCCAGGCCGGCTGGCAGACGCTCAACGAGACACCGGGCGTGACACCCGGAACCGGGCTGGCGCCGCCGGCGACGGCGACGACTGTCCGCGTCAAGGACGGCAAGACGCTGACCACCGACGGTCCGTACGTCGAGACCAAGGAGGCGCTCGACGGCTTCTTCATCCTCGAGGCGGACGACCTCGACGCGGCGATCGAGGTCGCGGCGCGGGTGCCGGCGACGAGGATGGGCGGCGCCGTCGAGATCCGGCCGGTGATGGAGTGGCAGCAGAGCTAGAGCAGGCCTTCCGCGAGCAGTGGGGCCGCGTCCTGGCGGCGCTGATCGGCTTCCTCGGCGACTTCGAGCTCGCCGAGGAAGCCGCCCAGGAGGCGTTCGCGATCGCTGCCGAGCGCTGGCCGCGCGACGGCACTCCGGCGAACCCGGGGGCCTGGCTGGCGGCGACGGCGCGCAACCGCGCGATCGACAGGATCCGCCGCGACCGCACGCTTGCGGCGAAGACGCGCCTGCTGGCGAATACACCGGCGAGCGAGGAACCGATGGACGACACCAGCTTCCCAGACGAGCGCCTCGAGCTGATCTTCACCTGCTGCCACCCGGCGCTCGCGCTCGATGCCCAGGTTGCGCTGACCCTGCGGACGCTCGGCGGCCTCTCGACGACCGAGATCGCGCGCGCGTTCCTGGTCTCCGACGCGACGATGGCCCAGCGATTGGTCCGCGCCAAGCAGAAGATCAAGGCCGCCGGGATCCCCTTCCGCGTCCCGCCCAGGCACCTGCTGCCAGACCGCCTCGAAGCGGTGCTCGGCGTCGTCTACCTGATCTTCAACGAGGGCTGGGGCGGTCGCCCCGATCTCACCGCCGAGGCGCTGCGACTCGGGCGCGCGCTGAGCGAGCTGATGCCCGACGAGGCAGAGGTCCAGGCGCTGCTCGCGCTGATGGTGCTGCACGACTCGCGCAGCGCCGCCCGCTTCCGCGACGGCGAGCGCGTCCTGCTTGCCGACCAGGACCGCTCACTGTGGGACCGGGCGCAGATCGCCGAGGGCCGCGCACTGCTCGAGCGAGCGCTCGCGCTCCACGGCCACGGACCCTATGTGGTCCAGGCCGCGATCGCCGCGCTCCACACCGAGCAGCCCCGCGACTGGCCCCAGATCGCCGCGCTCTACGGCGAGCTCGCGCGCCTCACAGCTTCACCGGTCGTCGAGCTGAACCGCGCCGTCGCTGTGTCCGAGGCCGACGGCCCGGCCGCAGGCCTATTGATCATCGAGCGTCTCGAGCTGTCGGGCTACCGCTACACCCACTCGGCGCGCGCCGAGATGCTCCGCCGGCTCGGTCGCGCCGACGAGGCCCGCGCCGCCTACGAACGGGCGCGCGAGCTTGCAGACGACGGCGCCGAGCGGCGGTTGTTCGAGCGGCGGATCGCCGAGTTGGACGCCCCGGCTGCGTCCGCTAGAGCTTGAAGTGGGCTACCGCCGGAGTCGGGTCGTTGCCGCCGTGACCTTCGGCTCTGACGTAGAAGGTGTAGCTGCCGTGAACGAGGTGCTTGTAGGTCTTCGGCGATCTGCACACGTGGTAGACGGGCGGCGCGTGTTTGTGGCGTGAGGCGTGCGCCCTGACGAGCGCGCACTCGAAGCGGATCGTCTCGCCGCTCGAGCTGAAGCTGAACGTGACACGGTGATGGCGCTTGTTGACGGTCGTCTTGCCGAGCAGCGTGTTCGGCGCCGGCGGGTCGCCGACGTTGAGCGCCAAAGTGGCGCTCGCGCTCTGGGCCGGCGGGCCGGCGTCCTCGACGCCGACAGTGAACGACACCGGGCCGATGCTCGAAGGCGTGCCCGAGATCACCCCGGTGGCGCTGTTCAGCGTCAAGCCTGCGGGCAGCGCCCCCGAGCTGACAGACCAGGTGTAGCTGCCGGCACCACCGCTCGCGCTCAGCTGCGCGACGTAGCCGACGTCCTCGAAGGCGGGCGCCAGGCTGCTCGTCGTGATCGCGAGCGGCGCGACCGAGCTGACCGCCATCGGCTGGGAGTCCTGTGAGCCGTTCGTGTCGTCGTAGCCACCGACGGCGGTGCAGACGCCAGGGCTTGCGCAGCCAAGGCCGTAGAGCTCCGCGTCCTGTGCGCCGGGAGCGCCGTTGGCGCCGCCCGGCAGTGCCAGCTGGCTGCCCGCGCTCCACGCTCCGGCGCTCTGCGTCGCGAGCATCGCCTGGCCGTCGTCGGAGCCGTTCGAGTCGTCGTAGCCGCCGGCGGCGGAGCAGTTCCCAGGGCTCGTGCAGGCGACCGTCGCGAGCACCGCGGTCTGGCTGGAGGAGTTCGTCGCGTTTCCCGGCAGCGCCAGCATCTGTGCGCTGCCCCAGACGCCGCTCGTCTCGCTCACCGCCATCGCCTGCAAGCCGTTGGCGTTCGAGAGGTATGAGCCCACCGCGGTGCAGTCCGAGGCATCGGCGCAGCTGACGGAGTCGAGCGTCGCGCCGTCGGGGTAGGTCGGCGTGGCGTTGGCGAGGCTCGGGAGGTCCGTCAGCTCCCCGACCCCCCAGCTGCCGCCCGCGCTCTGGGTGGCGATCATCGCCTGGACGTGGTTGGCGCCGTCGACGTAGCTGCCGACAGCGACGCAGTAGCCAGCAGCGGTGCAACTGATGCCGTCGAGCGCAGTGCCGCTCGGGTCGAGGCTCGACGGGGCGGGCGGCGTCAGGATGCTCGCCCGCGCCCAGGCGCCGGCGGTCTCGGTCACGATCATCGCCTGCGCGTCGCCGCCACTATCGAGATAGCTGCCGACGGCGACGCAGCTGCCCGGGCCGGTGCAGCTGACGGCGCTGATGTAGGCGCGCTGGGCGCCGGCTGTTGGATCGGCGCCGCTCGGGAGCGCGACGATCGTCGCCGGCAGCCAGGCCCCGCCCGACTGCGAGGCGACCATCGCCTGCTCCGCTGCGTGCGTGTCGTAATAGCGCCCGCCGGCGACGCAGCCGCCGGCGCTCGGACACGAAAGCGCGTCGAGTGCAGCGTGCTGAGCGCTGCCGGCAGCTCCTGACGGGAGCGTCAGCTCGGTTGCTCCACCCCATTGACCAGCTGTTTGTGTGAGTGTCATTGCCTGCTGGTCGCCACCGCTGTTGCTGTCACCGTAAGTGCCCGCGGCGACGCAGCTGCCCTGGCTCGCGCAGGCGACCGCGGTTGTGTGCGCAGCCCGCTCGCCGGCCGCGGTGGCTGCGTTTCCAGGCAGCGGAAGCTCGTCGGCACCGGGCCAAAGTGGTGTGACGCTGGCGGTCGCGACGGCGACGCTCGCGAGCAGCGCGAAGGCCACCAGCAGGGCGGGCAGAGCAACCCGCGAGCGTGAGCCGGTCCGACCGTCGCGGACCATCTTCACCCGGTTGACCATAGCGCGGCGCGCGGACCGCGATCTGGCGCTCAGTTGAGTGGCAGCGCGCGCCCGGCGAGCGCGGCGAGGGCTTGCGCGGTGACCCAGACCGGGGTCTGGGACTGGCCGGCGGCGTAATCGACGGCGCCGGCCGCAGTGGTGAGGTGTTCGAGGTAGGCGCCGCCCCGTGGCGAGACGCCGGCCGCGATCTGCGCCTGTACCGCCCAGGCGGTTGACTGGGCGTCGGACGAGCCGCCGGGCTGCTCGGGGAAACCGCCGTCGCTGTTCTCGGCGCGCTCGATGTAGTCGATCGCGCGCGCGATCCCGGCTCGCCGACCGCCGCCGGCGACGAGGGCCTCGACGCAGGCGGCGGTATCGTCGATGTCGCTCGGGCTGCCGCGTCCACCGAAGCCGAAGCCACCGCCGTTGTTCTGCTGAGCGGCGAGCCAGTCAGTTGCCGCTGCGATTCCGTTGCCGCCGGCAGCGCGGAGCGCGAGGATCGCGAACGCTGTCAGGTTTGACTGGTCGGAGAAGGAGCCGTCGCGCGACTGCGCGCGGCTGAGCTCTCCGACGAGGCGATGCAGCGGCGCGTGTGCCGGCGCGAGTGCGAGGATCGTGCGCTCGAGATCGCCGGCTCCTTGCAGCTGTCCGAGGTGGGACTCGATCCAGGCGGTCGGCGAGTTGCCGTCGCGCTTGAAGTCGCTCGGGTCGATTCCGCGCGCTGCAAGTCCGATCGAGGCCCACGCCGTGAAGAGCTGGCTCGACGGCTGGTCGGGAGCGCCACCAAAGCCCCCGTCGGCGTTCTGCGCGTGGCGCAGGTAGTCGACCTGCGCCCTGATCGCCGTGTTTGCCGAGGCGGCCTGCGCGACCGCGGCCCCTCGCGAAGGCGCGAGGCTCAGCGCGAGGGCGAGCGCGAGGATCGCTCCGACCCAGCGGACGTCCAGGCGCAGTCGGAAGCGCGCGACGGAGCGGACCAGTGCCGGGCCGAAGGCGAGGTAGAAGAGGAAGTTGCCGATCGCCCCGGTCAGGTCGAACGGGAACGCCTCGCCCTCGATGAACAGGAACTGGGCGAAGCTGTGCTGGCCGGTGAAGCTGACCCACGTGTAGAAGTTGAGGACGAGGCCGAAGCCGAAGCCGGCGGCGGCGCAGATCAGCGCCATCGCAAGCCGCGGGATCCGCCAGCCGGGGCGCGCAAGAGCGGCGCCGGCGAGGCCCACAAGGCCCCAGGCGAGCATCTGCCACGGCGTCCACGGCCCCTGGCCGAAGAACATGTTCGAGGCGATCGCCGCCGTCGCCCCGACGGCGAACCCGGGCGCGCCGCCGAGCGCGTAGCCCGCGATCAGGACGATGTCGGTCGTCGGCTTGACGTCGGGGAGCGCGGCGAATGCGATCCGCCCGAGCGTCGCGAGCGCGGCCAGCGTCGCGACGAGCGCGACGGTGCGCGAGGACGGACGCGAGCGCTCATACCAGGCAAAGCCGCCGAGCAGAGCGAGCGCGAGCAGCGTGTAGGAGGCGAGCTGCCAGCTCACCGCAGGACCTTGGCGGCGGCCGGCGCGCGCAGCGCCGCGAGGCCCTGCTCGGCGGTCAGCGCGCCCGCGTACCCGCCCAGGATCCGCGCCGTCTCTGTGGCGAAGTACCAGCCGCCCGAGAGGATCGCGGCGGGCTGCGCGTCGGCGATCACGCGGCCGTCGGCCATCAGGATCGCGCGCGTCGCGAAGCTCGCGGCGAATTCGGGGTCGTGCGTTGCGACGATCACCGCGGCGCCGCCTGCTGCCCGCTCGCGCAGGTGCGCGGCGAGGTCCGCCTTGGCCTTGCGATCCATGCCGCGGGTCGGCTCATCGAGGCAGAGCACGCTTGCCTCGTCGCCGCCGACGATCGCCAGGGCCAGGCGCTGGCGCTCACCGCCCGAGAGGTCGCGCGGGTGGCGCGCGGCGAGGTGCGCGAGGCCTGCGGCTTCGAGCAGCGCTTCGGGCAGCTCGTCGCCGACGCGGTCGTGGACGAAGTACGCGCCCGGGTTCTGGAGCAGCAGCGCGACGTGACCTGCCGCGCTCACCTTGCCGCGCGTCGGCTCGCGCAGCCCGGCGGCGTGGCGCAACAGCGTCGATTTGCCGGCGCCGTTTCGCCCCAGCAATGCGACGAGCTCTCCGGGAGCGAGCTCGAAGCTGACCGCGGCTAGGATCGCCCGACCCCCCGACAGCTCGTGCCAGACGCGCTCGAAGCGCAGCGGCTGCTGGGGTGCCCCGCGGCTGGCCCGCCGGCGTCGCGGCGGCTGCGCGAACGATGGCGGCGCCGGTGGGGGGAGCAGACCGTGTGCTCGGAGCGTCGCGCGCGCCGCCTTGACGCCGGCGGGCGGTGGCTCGAGTCCAAGCGATGCGATCAGGCGTGCGCCCGGGGTTTCGAGCGCGGGGGCGTGCTCGCGCGCCCAGTCGAGGAACTCGCTCGGCGGCGCGTCGCAGGCGACGGCTCCGCGGTCGAGCGCGATGACGCGGTCGGCGGCGGCAAGGCAGCGCTCGAGGCGGTGCTCGGCGAGCACGATCGTCGTCCCCCACTCCTCGTTGAGGCGACGCAGCAGCCCGAGCAGCTCATCACCGGCCACGGGGTCAAGCTGCGAGGTCGGCTCGTCGAGCACGATCAGCCGCGGGCGCCCGGCGAGCGCCGCTGCGAGGGCGGCGCGTTGGAGCTCGCCGCCGGAGAGCTCGGCCGTGGCGCGTTCGAGCAGCGACTCGATCCCGAGCGCGAGCGCGACCTCCTCGACCCCCCGCGCGACGGCGACGGCGTCGTGTCCGCGGTTCTCGAGCGGGAACGCGAGCTCGGCGCGCACGGTGCTCATCACCACCTGGGTCTCGGGGTCCTGGAAGAGCGTGCCGACGTGCTCGGCGATCCGCGCCGGGCCGCTGTCGCGCAGGTCAAGACCGCAGACCTCAGCGTGCCCCTCGAAGCTGCCGCCGTGGAAGTGCGGCACGACGCCGCTGGCGACACCCAGCAGCGTGCTCTTCCCCGAGGCCGAAAGGCCCGCGAGCAGCACGAGCTCACCTTCGCCGATGCTCAGGCTGACCTTATCGAGCGCCGGCGCCTTCGCGCGCGGGTAGCTGTAGCTGACACCGTCGAGCTCGAGGACGTTCATCGCATGATCCCGCGACGCTGCGCGAACGGGGCGAGGCCCAGTGCGATGAACGCCAACGCGAGTGCGTATTGCGTGACACCAAACGGCCCCGCGATCGTCGGGTAGAAGCGAAACGGCGCAAGCGAACGCGCCGACGCGACCAGCGCGAGCGCCGCGACTGCGAGCGCGGAAGCGATGAATGCGAGGTCGTGGCGGGAAATTGGTCTGCCATTACGCGGCGGGCGGCGCGCGGCCCCGTAGCCGCGGACCTCGAGCGTCGCCGCGATGTCGAGCGAGCGGTCGAGCGCGTTGGCGGTGATCGCGCGCATGATCGCCGCGCGCGAGGCGCCGTCGACGCGCGAGCGCTGTGCCTCGCCGATCCGCCGCGCGTCGAGCGCCAGGAGCGGCACCATCCGCGTCGCGAGCGTCGCTGTCAGCGCCGAGCGAAACGAGAAGCGCCGCAGCGAGCGCAGCACCTCGTCGGGGTCGACAGCGGCGCTGGCGAGCGCGCAGATCGCCACCACGACGACAAGCTGCAACCCGACGACGGCGCCGAAGCAGAGCGCCTCGAGCGTCGGATCGACCTGCCCGAAAGGCCCCCAGTCGCCAAAGCGCGCGAGCACCGTCAGCCCGTCGCGCGCGACGAGCGCGTTGACCACGGCTACCAGCACCGCCATCGGGATCGAGTAGAGCAGCGAGCGAGCGACCCGCGGTCCGACACCCGAGCCGATCGCGGCCAGCGTGGTGGCGAGGGCCAGCGCCCCGAGAATCAGCGGCTGCTTGGTCAGGATCACCGCGAGTATCAGCGCCGCGCAGTAGCCAGCGCCGATACTCGCGCGCGCTGCGTGAAGCGGGCTTGCCCGGCGCGTGTAGGTCATGGCCCGAGCGGCAGCGGCTCCGCGATGTCGTTGACGACAGCGACGGCGAAGTGGCCGTCGAGCGTCCCCGAGTTGAAGGCCTGCTCGGCAGCCGCAACGCCCGCCGCGTCGGTGCCGGTCACGAACCAGACCGGCGGCGCGCCACGCAGGCGAGTGGCCGCGACGAGGCCGGTGCCGGCGCCGTAGGTCTTCGCGACCGCGCCGAGCGCGTTGAGCAACTCGAGCTTTCGCCCGCCGTCGATGAATCGCGCGTAGATGCCGCTGGCGGACGGGCCCTCGCGCAGCAGGTCGGCTGTCTGGTCGGCGACCATCGTCGAGAACGGGCCGACAAGCACGCGCAGTGAGAGGTTGTACTCGGCGCAGTCGAGGCATCCGAGCCCGGACACGATCCCGAAATTCGAGATCGTCTTGAAGACTGCATTACACGCTTTTGTCTGCGTCTGGGTGCACTCGATTCGCGTCGGGTATTGCTGGCCGCCATAGCCGTTGAGGAAGGGCTCGGGGAACGCGCCGACGACAGCCGGGATGTTCTCGGTCGCGGTCCAGACGTGGCGGTCCCACCAGATGTGGTCGCTCGGGTGGACGTTTGTCGCGGCGGCGCCCTTGTGTGCTTCGACGCCGTTGACGTATAAGAACCAGTCGTCGGGCTGACCGCCCTGCGAGCCTCCCGCGTGGCCGTTGATCGACTCGACAAAGCCGCCGCCGTAGCGCGTCGTGACGGTGGCGTTGCGCTCGAGCACGCGCATAACGGTGTCAGCGCCTGAGATCTTCGGCGCGCTGGTCTGGAGGAGCGTCTGGGCACCGAAGTTCTGCGTCACCAGCAGCGCGGCGCCGCTCGGCGTCTTGCCGGGACCAACGCCGCACCCGGCGAGGATTGCCGCGAGCGCGAGCGCTGCGGCAATCCAAGCGGGTGAGCGAATGGTCTTGCGACTCACGGTTTGGGGCAGGACGCCCCCGGCTTGTGAACGCAGATCGTCGTCTCGTCGCGGATCGAGTTCGGCGCGCTGACCGCGATCTTGACGTTGCCGAGCTTGCTCAGCGTCAGCGTCGCGTCACCGCCCGCAGTCGTCTTCGTCGCGACCGAGCCGGCAACGACACGCACGCCGGCCGCAGCCTTGCGCTTGCCGTTCGAGTTCGCGTAGCTCGAAACGATCACCTTCACCGGCTTGCCGACCAGCACCGACGCCGGCGCGCTGATGCCGAGCACCGCCGGCGCCACGATCGACTTGTTCTTGCCGTCGTACTCGGGGAAGAACAGGACGCTCGAGCCCTTCGCCGGATCGACGCCACAGGCCCCGCTCGCA